>Ga0123342_1002111_pt1 | contig 33339 bp, 18 predicted proteins | sample Turbeawhitnodule_FD_89960 | JGI IMG/M metagenome (GOLD analysis project Ga0123342, IMG submission 89960) | Root nodule microbial communities of legume samples collected from Mexico - Turtle bean Mexico white nodule | ecosystem: Host-associated > Plants > Roots > Nodule | place: Mexico: Nepantla... | reverse complement strand
TTAAATAGTTTCTAAATTGGTATCTAATTAGCAACTAAGGTTTTAACTACCAATTATTTAGTTTCTAAATTTGGTAGCAAAAACCTTGGTTGCTAATTAGATACCAATTTAGAAACTATTTAAGAATAATAGAAAATAATAGAAACTAATTTAGATACCAAATTTCTTTTTAGTTTCTAAAATGGTCTCTAATTTAGTTACTATTGCAACTAATTATTTTGGTTTCTACAAATTGGTTTCTATTTCATAGTTTTCTTGTAGTGAGAAAATATAATATTATGACTATTAAAAATGACGGATTGTGTGGAGCTACAACGTTATAGAAAATGAGAATGATAGAATGCACATCAACCTATTTTTCACCATTACTCATAAACTTCTTCTTAAAGCCACAAGGTAAAACTTCATCAAAATTATGGACAAAATTAAAATAAATGTAGATAAACCTATCGTCACCAGAAACATAAACATCCTAATTTAAGAAAATTTGAATTCAAATTAATTAAAAAATTTGGGTGAATCATAAATACTCTTTAAATTGATAAATTTGTTTTGGTTTGTTTAGGAAATTTCTGGTTGGCAACCATTCCCAATTGGATAATGCTTTAAAACATGATGGGTTGCTATTAAAATAGTTAGAACATATAATAAAAATAGAAAATAAATTTTCTGTTTTTGGTATACAACCACCGTCCAATGATTCTAAAAGATATGTTTTCCTTTTACTACTTCACAAATACGATATGGTTTCACCGAAAATATTAACCGTAATATGATCAATACATGCTAATTATTTTCATTATGCCTTATTAAAAATCTTACAAAAACAAGATGTAAAAAATCTATAAGAAAAAGAGTACATAACTTAAACATGAAGGTTTTGATATTTCACGACCAAGATTTGATGTATTGTCTCTCATTTCTTTGTGTCATCGTTCTTCCTGTCACTTGCATTTCTAAAAATGATGCATGATTGATTTACCTGCCCCATGGTGGGTGTCAAAATGTTATAGCCAAGTAGGATGTCTCTCAACTAGAGCATTTAGTTTAGTCAGAAACAGTGGTTCCTAGTCGAGTTGTTGTTCTCCTTTACCAGGTCACCCCCTTCCCCCTTATATCTAGTAGTGCTCCCCCTTCTCCTTGTACTTGATTTTATTTTCAGCTACATTCCCAAATTAATTACAATCCCATATATCTAGTCAATCTCTACAATCGTTGTTCCTAATCGAGAAGTAAATGGGATGTTTTCACTATTGCAAGAGATTGGCGTCAGGTTCGTTTTACCCTATTATTAGGTTCGACCATGATCTCGCAGTCTCCAGCCTCAGACATAAGTGAATGAGGCTGATAAGTTTAAAAAGTAATTGATTTTGAGACATATCCTAGAGATTGATTGAAACTCATACCATTGACCTAAAAAAAAATGAATTTTAATAAAATTTTGAGTCTCTTTAAATCTCTTCTAGGTGTACAATATAAATCTTCTCTTTAGTGAATTAGTTGAAGCACATTCCATTTTAATCCATATTAAACCTCAGTTATATTTCATAAAAGATAAATATAGAAAAGCTTGTGCTTAAAGATCAATATCATTGAATATTTTCATTGTAAAAGCTATACCTCAATGGAAAATTTATTGATAAAAATATATAAATATTAAACATAATTAAGTTTTGAGTCACTCATAAATTTAGGGTATTTTCAATATTGGAATTTGTCGGCAAGTGAAGTGAAGTGACTGTTTAATTTTGTGTCTCAAGCGTAATATCACGAACTTAAAAAATAATAAAAATAGTTATTTAGAACCCTAATTATTTTTACTAAAATGACATCATTTCATTTTTTAATTAAATTGTAAAACAATGTAGAGATACAAAACAAAGTTGTTTGGTAAAAATAATTAAAGTTTCATAATTTCATTCTTTTTATTGTTCAAGTTCGTGTTATTGTACTTGAAATTACAAAATCAAATGATCACGTAATTCATTCTAATGCATGGTAGGAACTCAATTAAAAAATATAAAAATTTTAAACACTCAATTTTTTTAATAGAAACTCAATTAAAATTACAAAATTTATAAAAGACTTCAAACTTAATTATATTTATTTTTACTTTTATGTGAAAACACTTTAACAATGATGATGCAATGTAATAATGACGTCAACCAAATTGATGGTAGAATTAAATGACAAAAAGTCAATTAAAAAATATAAAATTTTTGTACACTCTATTTAGCAAAAAAAATCATAAAAACTTAATTGAAAATAGTCAAATTGGTGAGAAATTTAAAACTTAATTAAGCTTAAATATTAAAAGTAAAATAAAAGAGTATTATGAAAATGTAATTAATAGAAAAAATTATTAATTACGAAAATTACATTTCATGCTCTGATGTGAAGCTATAATATATTTTTTCTATTTTATTATTTTTTATTATAAAGAAATTGTTATTATTCTTTTAGCGGATGCATAGAGTATATAAGTAAATACAAATTTATTTTTTGATTAAAAAAATATTTTTGATTATAAATAAACAAAATAATTTAATATTATTCTTGAGTAATTAGAAGTGTATGTTAAACCTTTTATTTAGTCTAAGTTTGGTGTTATTTTAAGTAGTACTCAGTCCTTCAATGAAAAAAAATGCAAGTTTTAGTGCTTCCATACATACTATTGGGTGGGCCTTGGACTTAGAATGAAGGGCAACGACCTACACATAATAAGATAAAAAAAATGTCCAAATAATTATATAGTAAGATCTTTTTTATCTTGTCTGTGTTGTTTTCATAAATAAATTGAAATATTTATCTTGTTTCATATCTAGTTATTTACATTCAAATTAAAATCTGACATATAATATAAGTGCAATTTATATACTTGGTCAGCTTTTTATGTGTTCATTTATACATTATTATTAAATAGTTATTTTAACTCAAACATGAAACGGATCAACATATAATATATCTTGTGAACACTAAAATGGATTACATTTAAAAAATAAATTTCAACCCAAACATTAAATTATAGAGAAATTAATGTGACACTATAGATTTCACAATTATTTGATTGAATTACTTATGAGTAATGAATATTATGGCATTGGTCAAGCTAAAGTTCAGATTTTGCATTCCAAATTACACTTTAATTAATCAAAATCCAATTTGAGCGTGCACCTTCATACCTTCTTATCGCAACCCATACTTCTTAAAATACAATAAACATCCTTTACTTTATTGATGTTTTTTTATTTATTTTGGAATGGATGGTATGAAACAATTTCAAATTCTCTAGGTATTTTTGGATTGGGAATACTTTCAAGATTCTATAATATAGAAAAAATACATTTCAGAAGATTATGAGATTCAAAAGGTATTTTTGAATTATAAAATTTGAAAGTTATTTTCAGATCCCATGATATTTTTTGAAATTTGTAATCTAGAATGTGATTTTAAGAAAAACAAATTAGATATTATAGAATAGAATACCTTCCAAATTCTACAATCCGAAATATGTAAATAGAAAAAAATATACATTCGGATTATAGAATTCAAAATATATTGTTTTAGAACAAAAGTTCCTATGGGAAACAACCTCCAATTGGTTAATGTAGAAAGGATTTCATCTTCGCTTCCAATAATTCTATCAATCAAAAGTGGGCTTCCAAAATTCTCATTGAAGTTCTTAAAAACAATTGACTTATTGTTTTGTTCTCACTATTAATTTACATCTAGATCTCCACTCCATTCAATTCCTCACAAAAAAGTAACTTCTCCAACACATTAAAAATCTACACAAAGTATATGAATTTAACAAGCTAATTGATCTCTAAATGAAGAAATCTCCTCAAAAATTGGAAGTCTCTTTGATCTAATTGGACCCCATTCATTAACCAACCGTTCCAGGCCTTTGATGAACTCATCATCCAGGCCCAAAAGATCTGACAATTGAGGAGGAGGTAGCATGGACCTCAACTCTTTTAGCAAATCTTGGGCCCGTTTCCTTGACTTGCTATCGTCTGAGCCCGGAAGATTTCCTTTTAACACAGCTTCAAGGAAAAACTGGGCCTCCTCAAATTTGGCCTGTTTAACGAGGCACAGGCCCAAGTTATAGGCCTTGTTACAATCTGGATCAATCATTTGGGCTTTCCGATACACCACTTCGGCCATCATGTAGTTCGTCTTTTGCATGTAGGCCCAGCCCAGGTTTCCCTGTAGAAAAACAATGGTAATAATCTTAAAAGTGAAAACATAGGAGTTGAATAATAAGTAAAAATAAAGGTTTTTGTTTGAGATAAAATACCAGTAATCTTGAGGTTTCTTGTTTAATAGAAACTTGGAACTTTTTGCCATGAGAGCGTGCTGTCTTGGTGGGTTTTCCATTGAAGGCCTCACCTTGGTAGATCAACTTCAACTTTCTCTTCAGCAATTCTATTTGTTCATCTATTTTCCCACATTTCTACCATTTCAACAAATCAATTTTTATGTATAAACAATCCTATTTATAGCACCAACAAAGAATAAAACACATAAAATTCTACCAAAAAAAAAGACATATGATAAGTATAAGCAATGAAATAAATTAATTAACTTAGTCCTTTTATGTTTGAAACTTTTAAGGTTTTCACACGATTAACAATGAATGAATATGTCACTTATTAAAACTATACTATTAAAATAGTATTACTCTCTCAATATTTCATTTCTTCTGCAAATACAAACTTCGATGTTGTTTACTTGGAGTCAAAATAAAATAAAAAAAACTCAGAATATCAATAAATTTGAATTTTGTTTAAAGCTTACAACTGCAATCATTTTCAGAAGTGAGTTTTAGATGGAGGGAGTAAATAAAAAAAGAAAAAAGAAAAGTAAATAACATGGACTTCATTTTTGGAGATATTACTTCACTTGCACACAAATATAAGTTAAAAAGTTTATATTTAGTGGACTTAAATATAATTAAATTGTAACTAACTTGATCCTATTTAATGCCATTCTTATGTTTAAAATTAAGACCATCCCAATAAGTATGATTGAGTATCATTGATAAAATATAGTTATAGTTATTTATTTTATAAAGTCAGGAGCATTAAATAAATTAAACTAACATTCTTAAGCATAGTAAAATCAGATAGTTTTATCTATATTTAAATCCAAAGAGACATCATATAGTCTTAATGAGCAAAATAATATAATAAAATATTACTATTTTGTTCTCGCAAAATAAAAAATAAAAAAACTTAAAACACTTGTCATCAGAGAAATGGTTGGATCATGAAAAAAAATATTCATCCAAAGAGGATATTCAACAGTATCACATCATTCTTAAAAAATACATATAATCGATATTGTAAATAATTTTTTTACTTAAATATGTTTTAAATAAATTTTATTTAACTTTACATAAAAATTTGTGTTTTTACTGTAAAGAAGCAAAAAATTCTATGTGTCGCACTTAGTTTCAAATAAACTAGACATGGCACGTAAAATCCCTCTAATGGCAAATTTATTAAAAGATTTTGTTTGTTCAAGTTAAAATAAAATTGAGGAAGAAACTTTAACACTACAGAAAATCATCCAATAGAAACCAATATTTAAATACCAAAATAATTAGTTGTAACAGTAACTAAATTAGAGACCATTTTAAAAACTAAAAAAAATATTTCTAAATTAGTTTATATTATTGTTAAATAGTTTCTAAATTGGTATATAATTAGATACCAAGGTTTTAACTACCAATTATTTAAATTATAAATTTGATAGCAAAAATCTTAGTTGCTAATTAGATACCATTTAACAATTATAGAAATTAAAATTTCTTTTTCTCTAAAATGTTCTCTACTTTAATCCCTATAACAACTAATTATTATTTTTTTTCTAAAATTAATTTATATTTTTTTTTTAGTGTAATTGAAGATGCATTTAAGTTAAAAGTTGAAATTTGTGAGTGTGATTAGCAATTTGAGTGAAAGGTGAGCTACAAAATAGACATAAAGGTATACCTTGTAGAGATCTATGAGTACATTATCAAGGGACTCTTGGGATTGTTTGGAGCAAAGAGCTCTAAATGAAGAAATGGCTTCAATGGCTTCTTCAGATCTCTCCAATTGCTTCATCACCACTGCCATGTCCTTCAGAGCACTGTCCACTTTGTCCCCACTGTTTATTGCTTTCCAAAACAACACAATTGCAGCTTCCAAATCCTTCACTACCAGCTTCACAATTCACATCATTGTTCATTACCACAACAAAATCCATTATTATATGCCTAATAACTTCACTTGTGCTTTAACAAAAACACACAAAGATCAATCAGATTCATATGCTTCTTGAATCAAACAACCAAATCATGAATCACCATAATTATCAATCTCAATCTCTGTATCAACATCAAATACACAAACACAAGTGGTGTAATTTAGAAATCAATCAATGAATTAATCAAAAAAGGAAAAACACCTTAGAGTTAACCAGAATCACGTTTACTACATCCATAACCTCCTTAAAGAATGATTGAAAAGAAATTGAGATTAAAGCAAAGAAAGAGGTTATGTACCTGGGCATGTTTTGCTCTGACATAAGGGGTGTCCCCATAAGGAAGCTTGTGAAGTACATGGTAAAGGTCTTCTTTTTTTCCTCTTGAGGAACTGTTGTTGGAGCCACTTGTTTCTTCCATCACTGTTGTGAGACACACAGAAACACACACAAAATAAGAAACAACAACAAAATTGGCTGTTCTTCTTTTCTTTCTTCTTTCGTTAGTTAGGATTTTTACGCGTTCGAGTTTCAACGCACAATTGTGTTGAGGTTGAAACAGAGGGTGAGAGAACAACGTTGTGAACCTGGACGCCTTCGCGTCCTTGTTCCTTTTTCTGTCACTTTTCACGCTGTTGAGTCAATCGACGACTGTGAGCAAACTACTTTGCTTTCTGGGACACGTGGCGGCCTGTGATTTCGCCTTCGGAAACAACGTGCACCCAGCTTCAACCGTTTACAGAAAAAGCCAAGAAAAACAAAAAAGCTACTTTGTTTTCTGTGATCTTTTTTTTTTTTTCACAATAGACCCAAATAAAAATAAACCTTTTTCTCCTACACCCCAATTCAGATCATGCTTTTCTTTTTGTATGGATGTTTTTTCTGTTATTTAAAAGAATTTACTAAACTATTTCTGTTTAATAAAAATCATATAAATTTGACAATTAGTAAAAATAATTTTGATCAGAATTAGTATTAAATGACATTGTTCAAAGTGGTTATACTAATAATTATTATTTAATTTAAAACTATGATGGTTATTAAAAAATAATGTTAACTATGTTTATAAGTAATAATAATTAGAAAGAAAAATATTATAAGATTTGAGTATTTAAAGTTAATTATTATCATTCATTAACTGTATTTTTAATAGAAAATTATATATATATATATATATATTTTTTTTTGTAAGTTATAGTTAATTAATTTATTAGAAGGGATTGCTTGAATAGTAGTAATTAGAAATCAATATAATAAATGTAAATAAGATAGCATAAAAGTAGGAAAATATGGATTTGATTGATTGAATAGTGAAAATGATCATAATGCAAGATACTTAATTGATAAGTTGTTTAATGATCGGAAGTTGATGTTTTAAGATTTATGGAATAGTTATTTTTAGTATGACCAGGTAAGGTATGTGATAATAGAAATAACTTTTTTCTTTTTCTTTGATTTCCATATATATTCTTTATTTGCTTGATTTTGAGTGATCCTTAAATGCTCTCTACATTTTAAGGACACAATATTCATCTCGTCTATGGTGCTCAATAGTTTTCATGCTTCAATTCACTAAACAATTTATTATAAACCTTAAATACTTGTTTTAACCTGTTCAAAATATTATATAAAAATATAATAATTCATACCATAATTTATTCAGCCTCACAATAAATTTGTTAATTGATCACACTTTAGTGGATTTATAATTTCTTTAACTATAATTTTTGGGTTAAACATATAAATTAAAAGTACATAATGAGTATTTGTCTTTGACTATAATATACAAGAATGAATCTTTGAATTTTGTTTTAATTTTTTTTTAAATTAAAGAATTTTTAACCTCCAAATTTTTTTATCATATTATATTATGATTTTTATTATACTTATCCTTATTATTAATATTAATATTACTAATATAATTTGTATTATTAATATAATTTATATTATTAATATTATTAATTTTTAATACATTACATACTGATATTATAATATATATGTAACACTTTTTATTATTTTTAAATTAAATTTAAAATAAGTTATATTCAGTATGTAACATTTTTTTAAATAAATTTTTAATACATTACATATGGATATAATTTGTATGTAACACTTTTTATTATTTTTTAATTAAATTTAAAATAAGTTACATATGAATTATATATGTATTATATATGTATGTAACAATTTTTTTAATAAATATTTAAATGTCTTACATATGGATTATATCCGTACGTAATAATTTTTATTTTTTTAATTAAATTTTAGATATCTTACATACGGATTATATCCATATGTAATTATTTTCGTTTCATGGCACCAAAGATACATACGGATTATAATCGTATGTAATTATCTTTGGTTTACATACGGAAAAATCTGTATGTAATGTCTATTTACATACTGAATAGAATCCGTATGTAACGTTCACTTTATATATAGATTTTTATCCGTATGTAATTCCATATTTTCTTGTAGTGTTAACTCTTTCTTAGAGGAATCATTTAAGTCTTGCAAACAAATCTCTTTAATAGACAAAAGTATCAAACATTTCTTACAACATAGAATAAGTACAAAGATATTCGTGATGTATGAGGTTAGCTTAGATTATGTGTGTATTGTCTACGCAACAAATATGCTTATTAGACGTAAAGATAAACTGCATAATGTTTTATCGTTTGTTAGATATATTATCTTACATGCAAAGTATATCCATGTTAAACTTATTTTCAACATTTCTTCAAAATTATTAGGTGTTGATATTTTGCTCTGACATGTGCATTCTCCAATGATTTGACTATTATTATTAGTTATAATCATTGTTGCAACCTCTCTCCCTCTTTTCATTGGTGAAAAAAATTATTACATAGTAAATATTTAGTAATAACTCTAACTTTGTTCTATTTTTACATGTTTATTGTATCTTCGAAGTGTTTTTAGTTGTTTTATTCTTAGTTTTCAGTAGAAATTTATATTTTTGAAGGTAATTAGAGATTTTAATTCAAACTGAATTAATACCGAATTTTTAGGCTAAACTTCTGGTCTTTCCCGTAGATATTTGTTTCAGCTTATTTTTAGAGCTATATTGTGGAAAATTAGATCATAATGTTTTGAGTCCATAGCTAATTAAAATAAATCACAAAACTTGTAGCAAATTAGAAGTTTTAGTAGATTTACTTAGGGGTACTTTTGTAATTGTATTCACTGTAGTGTGGGTCCATTTCGGTGCAACTTAGGCCCCTATTTTTCTTTTCTTCAAGATTATAAATATAAGATAATGTAAGACAATTAAAAAAAAAGGAGAATTAGAATTTTACAGCTTATTTAGTTTAGTTTAGAAAGTTAGTTATAGTTTACAATTTTCAGCTTATATCCATTCAAGTTTTTTTACTTCTTCTTCTATTTTCTCCCATGCTTTTGTTTTTTTTTCAAAACAATCACTTTACTAAATTTAAATTAAAAAAATATAAAATTATGTTTAAAAATATCACTTCTTTATTTTAATGTTTTAGAAACATAATTTACCCATTTATATTTTTTTTTAAATTTTACGTTTCTGCATTGTAAAAAACCCATTATGATAGTATATTAACAATTATAATGAAATTGGAAAAGAAAAAGTAATACTAGTAAATTAAAGTAATTTTAATTTTAGTGGATATCAAATAGTTAGAGGCACAATAAATGTTATATTTTCTCGGCTCAATTAATAACACGGCAGAGTAAAATCTTGGACTTTTGATAGGTCAAGTAAACAAATTATTAATAAATATTTGATGCTGAAATATTTTTTTTATATTTCTTGATAATTGAAATACTTTATTGAAATGAGAAAATTAAAAGTTTATAAATTTAAGTTGTATTATCAAGCAAAATAATTGAAAAATTAAAAAATTGAAATGAAACTAATTCAAATTTAATATAATTAAATATTTTATTAGAAAGTTCATTGATGAGAAAGGTTTATTTGTGCTTTGACAAACTTTTTTTTATAGAGTTAGGTACATATAAACTTTCAATCAATATGCCAAACTTATTGAATGTTTTTAAAAGAAGTTCCATAACTATTCATGATAAATCACCCACTTGATTTCCCACAATTTATGTTGCTTGAGGTATTTTTATTTACTGTGTTGCAAGAGTTACTAATACTACACTAATTTAGAGTAAGATAAATCAATGATTATTTTGCTATATTTTCATATTAAGTTTTTATTTTTAGAATATTAATACATATTTTTATCATTTTTAGAAATTTAACACATATAAAAAAGAATAGTGGAAGCTAATTTCACTGAAAAATGTTTAATTCTAGAATTATATCTTTCATTTTTTATGTTGTGTTATTATTGTTTAAAAAATAAATCATATGTTAAATCAGTATTTTATTAAATTTTTAAGTAAAATAGTATTAACGAATATGATAATTAATACAAACACAAGTGTGTAATTGTTTAATTAAACTTATGCTCTTTTCCTTATTTGAATAATAAATAAAATAGTAAATGATTAAATTATTAAGAAGTTTAATTTATCATTTATTAACTTTTGTTTATGAAATGCGACTTACTTTCATGTAATAAAAGAGTAAATGTCAAAATTGTAAAAAAGTTCAAATTGTTTAAAAAAGTGTAAGTATATTTATTATTCATGACAAGACGTAGAAGTCAATAACCATTACTTGAATAAAAGAAAAAATGCTTAAAATATTGAAAGAAAACTTATGGATACACCAGAAAAAACTATATCACAAAATTACTGGAATCAAATTTGAATTGTACATTCTCCATAAAAAAAAACAAGATATTGGAATGAATGCCCAACCAAAAACATATATCATAATCATAATTTATCACCAACCAATATTACACGGTTGATAGATAATTTTATCTATGACTTGATTACCAATATTGCATTATTATTAAGCAATTTCATATTTTAATTCAATATCTCTAAATAAATAATTTTATGTGTAATTTAATCTCAGAAAATTGATTTGTAAAATAAAATTGTACATTTACCTTATATATTATTATAATTTGATTATTTCTATCCATCTTTATTATATTTTGAAAATATTTATTAATAGGTATCAACATCTTGAATATAAAATTTTAGTTGAGATTCAACTCGATTAGAAATTAAATCAAATTTAACTGATTTTGTAAAGTTATATTATTAATATTAATATGATTTTGTCTAATCTCATAAATTAAAAAAATATCACAACTTAAACAAACTCATATATTATATAAACCCATTACACTCTTGTTTATTGAGTGCTATATTTTATTATTAAATTACAAGATACAAGCAAAGCTTATTCTAGTTTTTTTTCTCTGACCATTTTAGGAAGAAAAAGGGTAGAGGGAGAAAAGGCAACAAGAGAAGAGAAGGAGGTGGATATACATACTTGCAAGAAGCTAAAGCTAAGATGAAGAATAAACAAGAGAAAAGAAAAGGAGAAGTTATTAACATGCCAATTGATCTCTAAAGGAAGAGATTTGCTCAAAGATTGGAAGCCTTCTTGTTCTGTTTGTGTTCCATGCATTTACCATATCATCTATCCCTTTCACAAACTCATCATCAAGCCCCAAAGAATCAATAAACTCATCATCTTGTGGAAGATTTCCATTCAACTCTTGAACCAGTTCCTCTGCTCTTTTCCTTGATTTCATCTCATCACACCCTGCAACTTTTCCTTGCAAAACCTCTTCAAGGATGTAATATGCTTCCTCATAACGAGATTGTCTCATAAGGCACAGGCCCAAGTTGCAAGCCTTGTTCGCATCAGCTTCCACCATTTGGGCTTTCTTGAACACAACCTCTGCCATCATGTAGTTCTCCTTTTGCATGTAGGCCCACCCCAAGTTTCCCTGCACCATCATCATCATTCAATGTTATACCAAAACCTTTTACACATTCAACTAATGCTATGGTATGCCTTGATTAATTGCCTAAATCACACGTAATGGACCATTGAGTTATTATCTTTTATTACTCAATTATGTATTTTTTGTGATTACTAAATTAGATAAAATAAAATAAAAATAAAAAAAGTTGACTTTATTTTGTTATTGTTTATTATTCTTGGGTTAAGGGTCACAATTATGCTATTCCCATGAAAAGTTAAAACTATGAAGTATTTTTCAGAGCTTTGGTTTTAGCACGATGCTTTCAAAGAGAATTCACACCAGATTCAAAGCTGGCATAAGTAATTTAAATATGTAGAGCTAAGAAATGGTCAACAATCATGTAGTGTAGTATAGTACCTATAAAAACCTAAATTATGTTAGCCATATTCTCTAGAAATGTTCATGATGCAATATTTTTTTCTTCTTTTGAAGTTTCAATATCTAAGCAAAATAATTGTCAAAGTCTATATATATATATAAGAAATAATTTAAGTACCAATAATCTTGCAGTTTCTTGCTTGACGGAAACTTGGAACTTCTTGCCATGAGAGCGAGCAGTTCTTGTGGTTCTTCCATTGAAGGCCTCTCCTTGGTAGATTAGTCTTAGCTTTCTCTTTAACAATTCAATTTGCTCTTCTATTTTTCCACATTTCTGTTTTTCAGGAAAAAAAAATAGATTTACCATACAGTTTTTCATGATTGATCATTATGAAATGAAAATTGTGTGTTTATATATCATGGATCATTTGACCTTAAAAAATCATACAAATTCCACTAAAAGAAGCATATAAATTGTATTGAAGGGATTCATACCTTGTAAAGGTCAAGAAGAACATTATCAAGTGACTCTTGTGAGTGTTTGGAACAAAGGCCTCTAAAAGATTTGATGGCTTCAATAGCTTCTTCAGATCTATCCAATTGCTTCATCACAACTGCCATGTCCTTTAGGGCACTGTCCACTTTATCTCCTGCATTTATTGCCTTCCAAAACCACACTATAGCTGTTTCTGGGTCCTTATCAACCAACTGACCTCATATGTACAAAATGGTAAGTATTCATTCAAATTCAAATATATTGAAAGTCCTATCAGAAGAAAATACATCAACTGATATATAGTGAAGAGGCTTGGCTAATTAGTTTTAGTTGTTTATTACTGTGTTTGCATCCTTAAGTGAAACTAGATCTGATATCACGATGAAGCAAGATTATCATTTAGCACATATTATTCTCATTATTAAGGGATAATCATGTTTCAAGGATTAATGCATGATAATGTAAGTGTATCTTTGAAAATAAATAACATTATTACTCCGTCTTTATCCCTCTTTTTTTTTTTTTCTTGCTCCTATTAGATCTCACTGTCAGTGCTGTATTGAGAACTAAACTTCAAAGGTTGACCACCAGAAGAAAAAGAGATAAAACTTGATATCATATAAATAGCTTCAAAAACAAAAAGGAAATATATTCCTAGAATTTGTAAAATTTTATGGAAGTTAAAGAAGCACCAGATCTAAATTATGTGATAGAAAAAGAATGTGGAAGTTACAGTACTTTGCTGTGTAGATGTTAACCCTCTAAAAGTCAACAAAACAAATAGCTCATTACATGTCCATGCTTCTGAATATGTTTTTGGGAAACAAACAGAGTAACTTGTTATAGCATGATGCCATACACACAGTGGTCAATTCAGAATGACCCTATTTACACTAAAGCACTAAAGCCCTATTTCACAGCCCCAAAAGTACAAAAACAGCAGAATACACTTTCAATCACTCCTAATACTGTGAATCATAAAAATTCTTGCAAAAGAAACTTAAAATTAAGGTCAAATTCAAGAAGAACAAAGATGGTGCAGTATATGATGCATGTGGACAAAAATGATTTTAACTTAGTATTTCAGCCACCAAACCACAGGCTCTGAGCAGCAGCAAAAAGTGAACTAGAATTGAGAGGTGTAAGCATATATATATATATATATATATATATATATATATATATATATATATACACATACCTGAGCATGTTTGGCTTTGACATAAGGAGAATCTCCGTAAGGCACCTTATGAATAACATGGTAGAGGTCATCTTTCTTTCCTTTTGAACCTTTCTTGCAGGCACTAACTCCTTCCATCTTTCTCACACAGTTTCACACAACAAACAGTTTTAATTGTTGGTCCTGTCTCTATGAATTGTGATGAGATGAGAGAGAGAAAGGATGTGAAGGGAGAGTGTATTCTCATAAAGAGAAACCGAAGACATAAAGAGGATAATATATAGAAAAGAATCTGTGACATAGAAGTGAATCTAGATGGAAATGCGACCACATTTCGTTGTGCATAGTATAACACAAAACAACTAATCATGTAACCCCTCAAACCTAATAGCCATGCGCCACGTAGCATCTAGTAATAAATATTGTTTCACGTGTCGTTTTGCAGTGAGGATAGAGTGCCAAATTCGTACCACGTTCACTCCTCACCAGTATCCTCTTCAGTCTTCACTACAAGAAATAATTAAGGATGGTGTTTTCTCTTTTTCAGATATTTTAAGCACTCCTTATTTTCATAATGGTTATGCTAAATTTGATGTATACCAAAGATTAATTTTAGAAAAAAGATTGACCCAGATAATAATCTATGGAATATTGGAGATACTAGGAGAACATTGGTTCCATATCTTTAAAATTGTAATTTTATTTTGGATTCTTTACTTGAGATTAATTATTTTTGTGCTCCTGTAATGTGAAGGTTAGATTTAAGAATTATTGAAATATTTTATTCCATAAGTTCCTTAAAAACAAAAACAATTCTGAAGTTCTTATCTAAGGTTTTTGTCGTATTTTTTTTTGTTGGTTAATAGAATTCACCTTGTATCTTTATATATTCTCTTTCTATTTCAATTTAAATACTATTGTATTTTGTATTATAAGTTTTGAAATAGGCTAGAAATAGAAAGATATTAAAATCAATACAATTTTACTTTATTTGTGAGAACAAATAAAAAATAATCAGAAATACATACCAATTTATTTATGAATAAAATATAATTAGTTAAATAATGAATAGTAATTACATTTTTATGAATTGGGTTTTTGTGTAATACATTGGGTTCCACAACCAAATTCACAAATTTCAAATATGATAAACTCAACATAATTACATAATAAATATATAAAAAAATATTAATTATCCAATAATTTTGGTATGAAATAATAGTTTTATGTTTTATTATTTGTTATATAACCTAATTAATTTTATTATTTTAATAATAATTTTTTTTTTGCGTTAAAACCTAAATACTTTTATTATAAAAAATAAGAATATTTAAAATTTTAATTTTAATTTTTATTAAGAGTTAAAGAAATGATAATATCATTTTAATTACTCAAATTGGTGAAATTACTGAACAAAATTGTTCAATACAATTTTCATGTCTTTTTTATAACCAAATACATGGATGATAAGATGTTAATGTTGGTATTCTTTAAACTCAATATAAAAACTCATTGATTCTTTAGTTCCAATTTTATTTATATGGTATCCAATATATGTTAGAGCAGCATTTGTACACTCATTTCCAAATAAGTGATAGAAATTTTCATTGATTTTTTATTATTTTATATATTCATCTACATTATTAGGACTACCAAGAAAGTCTCAGTATTTCATATATATTCTTTATAATTTAATATTTATATTATACATTATATCTGTATCAAACATTATATCTTCTTGAAAATATCATTAAAAAGTTATTGTGTTCACTCCTTACACATGCATAATCAATTTTTTTAAATAAAATATATTATTAAAATTATAAGCACTCAAAGGAGTATGAGAATATCATTTGGATGAGGATTGCTTCTTGAGTGATATTTCTCTAGTAAAATTAAATTACTTATGACACTCTCCTTAATTAAGTTGTATTATTATTTTTCTACTTAAGTTTTAACTTCTTTATAATATCACTTGAATAAGAATTTTTTTCTTTGAATAAAATTTATAAATATAGAAAAATTCAAAACATCCCAAAATCCCCCAAAACTATCAAATACTAATCACGAACCTGTACTATATTATTTATACTCCAAAATCTATTATAAACTAATATGGTTCTAAAGTTCAGCCAACAATGATGTCATTTTACTTTGTATCATCCATCAAACAAAAAGTCATAGCAAATATTTAATTATAAAATATACCTCACTTATTCTCAAATTAAACTATGGAAATGTTTCAATTTTTTTATAAAAAGGTTTTTACACAAGTTTATAAGTTATTTTCGTATATTCAAATTATAAAATATTTCTTATAAAGTTATTAATTGCACCAAAACCAGACATTGCTTTAAGATAACATCAAAACTAAAACCAATAAATAGGACTACTATGATTAAATTTTTTTAAGTCAAACTAAAGCTATATTAGTATCTCATTAGGTCAAAAATAAACTTATCAACATGTATCAACTCATAACTAAATGGTTAAAATTAAAGAAAAAAAAGTTGTCCTAACTTTAGGCTGCTTGTGCTCTAAGGTATCTAAGACTTATATAGAACATAATCAAGTAAAATCTTATGAATTTTCTTAAAAACTTCAAAAATCCTAACTCAAACCATAACCAACACAAAAAACTCAAAAGTGTAAAATCCCCATGCATTTCAAAAACCTAAATCATCCATGTGATACTTTTAAGAGAAGGAAATAAAAAAAATTGTATGCTTAAAAACTCTACAACTCTAAATTGATGATAAAAGAAAAATTAGTTTTAAAAACTAATTTATTAGTCTCTAAAATCTTGATAATAAATAACTAAAATTTTGATAATTCATATTAAATACCAATTCAAAAATTACATTTTAAATATTTATTAATAATAGAAATTATTTTATATATTAATAATTTTTTAATTTATACAATAATATTTAATCGAATCAATATAATAATTAATTATTTTTTCTGTAAAATTAATTGATATTTAATAATTTTTTAGTAGCTCGACTAAAAGATCTTTACAAGGAGAATAAGAAAGATAAAAGTTGTAAAGAGTAATAAAAGGAAAAAAATTAATAGAAAAAGAAGAAGGAGGATAAAAATTAATGAAAAAGTTGGTATCTCAAGTTAATAAATTTTCTATTTGCTACCTATATCTCTCTTATTTACTACTATAATCCATAGTTTCAAGTCAAACTGCTCTCACTCAATCTATCACTTAATATCTCATCTTATAAACTAAACATAGATAAATATATTTACTATTAGGTTTCTACCTATAATTCACCCACATGAAAAATCCAACAACTCAATGATAAAAATTCTATGATCTACAATACCCATATAAAACACACACTCTACATAAAACATATATACCCATATAAAACACACTCTACATAAAACAATAGATCAAATAGAGATAATTTTAAACACAAATTAAATTTAATTATCGTATTTTAAATAAATCCACAAACTTATTTACTAACACACAATTCTTAAAAAAATATATTAAATAGAATGACTTAATTATCTTATCTTGTATATATTATATATATTGAGATTAAAGTATTAGAATAATTTCATTATACATTAGTACAAAATATCAAAACAATGATCCTAGAGAAACAAAAGAGATGGCCCAGAGCTCGTAAAAGCTCTGATTTATTTAATAGAAAATTGATTATTCGTCAAACTAGTTGTGTAGAAACCCCACAACACAATAATGTTGTTGAACGCAAACATCCATATATTATGAATGTCGCTCATGCACTCATTTTTTAGTCTCAATTACCTTTTTGTTTTTTTGTCATATGCTATCAAACACTTTGTTCATTTAATTAATAGAACCCCTACTTCTCTTTTACGTGATAAATCACCATATCAAATGGTTTACAATGAAATACCAGATTTATCTTATAAAAAATTTTAGTTGCTTGTCTTTTGCTACTACTACTAGTGTTCAAAAAACAAAGTTTAGTTCTAAAGCAAAAAAAAATGTGTTTTTCTCGATTACAAATATGTGATAAAAGGTTTTCCCTCCTTTTGATATGAATCAAAATAATATTTTTGTGACACGTGATATTTTTTTTATTAATAAAAAAATAGATTGTTACAAGAAAAATCCATTTTAGTTACCAACAAAAAGTGGAGGCTATAAAAAAAGAAGTCACTAGTCAGGGTGAAGTCTACTCAAGTTGGACACAAAAATAAATGTCAAATATTGTGTTCACAATGGATACCTTTAACTCACACTAAAAATTATCAAAATAATAATAAGTTGGTGTCTAGAATGAGGACACAAAGTAGATGCAATGAAAAAAAATGAAGTGATAGACTAATATTTGGGTCTAGAATGGGGACACAAAGTGAATGCATGTTAAAAATTATTAAAATAATAATAATAAGTTAGCGTATAGAATGAGGACACAAAGTAGATGCAATCAAAAAAATAAGTTGTAGAATGATACTGCGTCGAGAATGGAGACACAAAGTGAATGTAAGTTAATATTTTATTACATTCAGCATAGGTTTAGGCGACACTAATATTTGTTTCCCAGGTAGTGTCCCCAATGACTACAATTTACTCACATTTGCTTTCTCACGTAGTGTCTCCAACCACAACACTAAGTTTAATTATTGTTGGAGATCCCGCATCAATTAGAGATTAGAACATTTCATAGTATATAAGTGGGTGCAAACCTCACCTTATAAGCCAGTTTTATGAGGTTGATTTAGGCTTAAAATCCACTTCTTAATATGGTATCAAAGTCATTTCGAACCTATCCTAGTGATTGTTTATTGGGCTTATCAGACCACTTGCTATCAGTCTGTTATTAGACCACCCATAATATATAGTCCCACATACGAGTTGGTAGCCTCGGCGTGAGGGAGGTATTGGAGATCTCAAATCGACTAGAGATTAGGACATTATGAGGTTGAGTTAGGCTTAAAGTCCACTTCTTAATAATTATTTAATTTTATATTCATTTTAGTGTCCCTTAAACCTACGTTATAGTTAAATAATACATTTTTCTTTATGTATGCTTACCCAACACTATCTTGTAAATTTGTGCCTCATTGGAGGTCGTCTCTAATGCATAGACACCAAAAACTTTCATTTCTATTGGGACACTAAGCTCGCACTAGTCCATGTATCATCTCTCTTTTAATGTTTGTGTCATTCTTTTGGGGACTCTACTATCATTATTTCTTGTAGTGTTATTTTATTATTTACTTAAAATAATATTAGAAAAAAAATGTAATTATTGCATTAAAAGAAACAAACAAAAATAAATTTAAAAATTATTAAAAAGGTTTAAATAAAACATGAAGTGAAATGTAAGTATGATTTATTAAATGTAGTTTAACTTGAACTAATCTCGGTTAGCAACTCGAGTTAAACATTTAATTGGTTGATTCAAGTCAGGAAAGTCCATTATTAATCACAAATTTTTTTCATCAATTAATTTTAAGTCAAATAATCTCTATCAAATTTTATATAAATACCTTTTTATTACACTGCTTAATGTTTTGCGATTCCCTTGTGTAAACAGTTTCAGCAACCGGTTAGTTACCACCTTACTTAGGTTTAGATTCTAATCTTTGAAAAGGACGACAATTGAATTTAGATTTAAGTATTTACTGTACAGATTTTTATAATATTTTAATATTTAGACATATGATCTCATCGTGCTTATTAATTGTGACAAATTAAATTATTGTCAGTAATTTTTTCATTAAAAATAATTTTATTTTTTCAGTAAAAATAATATTTATATGGAAATGCATTCTGTGACAATTATTGTTATTATTTGTGACAAATTAAAAATATAGATCTGAGTCATATAATTAAGTGGTCATTAAAAGTTAGTCTCTATTTATAACTTGGGTTATTTTTATGTAATCTGAAATATTCTTTTTATGCAAAAGCTTTTGATTGTTTTTCACTATAATTGAAAAAAAATATTTAATGATTTTCAGAGGTTTATTTTCCGCGGAATTAAACCATTTATATTAAGTATGTTGATAATTGTTTATGTTGTAGTTTTTAAGTAGATAATTAAAAAGTTTGGAGAATTTTCGTTTGTACTACGACAACATTTTATGGATTTTGTTTCTAATACATTGGTTAAAATTTGACTGATCTCGGTAGGTCACGTTTTGGTCTCTCAATGGTTTAATGTATTATTTCAATTATTGTCATCAAATAGTAATGTGTCGTTAGATTTAATAATTAATATTGTATTAGGTTTAGTCACAATTAATTTTCTAACGATAATTATCTTCTAAAAAATATTTATTAAAAGTAAAACAAATTCTAGAGACTTAAAACTACCAAAACAAATTAATAGCAAACAACACTTATTCAATTATTCAATTTTGTCTTAAGAATAAAAAACAAAAGGCTAATATTCAACGGGTCAAAATCAATTTCTTTTCTTTTTTTTAGTCATTTCCAAATTCAAATTACTAATGGAAGAAGTTACTGGTTAAAAAAGTCATTAAATGGTCAAGGAAATTATCTAAAATTGATCTCAGAAATTAATATATGATATAAAACAATAAAAAAATGGCAATAACACTGGTGCATTAGATTTCCTCCACCCACCTCATATGTTATTTGGTGCCATTAACCCATAAAACATGTCAAATAAATAATTGTCACATCAGTTTTATTCATATCAAAATATTAATTTCACAATTGTGGAATCTAAGACTTTTAAGTAGTTTTGTTAGTTTAGGTGAAAGCCACAAGTTATTAGATAGAGTTATACTAAGTGCCAAATTTAAACATTAGGATGATTATAAGGTGAGTTCCAATCCAAAGTGTCAAAACTGCAATAACTAATCAACTTGTAAAAAAATCATAAATTCAATTTGCTTTATTGAGTATCTTTGCTGGTAGAATATGTCTATTAAAACCACTCATCACATCTCTTCCATTATATTATATATATATATATATTTATTTATTTATTTATTTTTTCTGTGAATTGACTTTCCATTTTCAAAAAGAATATAACTAATAACTTGAAGTTTCATATTATCTCTCTCTTGCAACCTATTTTGGAGAATTTTTTTTGATTAAATTGATCTACTGTTTCATATAAAATTACCGGTGGAACCGAAACAATTTTTTTTTTTAATTGTGATCCATTGGGCATAGATTCAATTTTTTATTTTTCTTTTATCTATTTGAATTTTTCTTTACAGTTTTCGGTGATATCAACATGCCATTGTGTCTGGATATCTTATCCATCTCTCGGGAAAATAGATATTTCAAAAAATATTTTTAATTGTGTATCTATTTCAACTTATTTTAATCATACTATTGTTCCGTATCATTATGAAAGAAAATTATGGTAAAATACAATTTTTTTGGAAATGAAAAAAAATTTTGATATTTTGTCTTAAATTCTTTAACTTCAGGATACTCATTAAAAAATCCTCTCTTTTTAAAAATATAATTGATGCAATAGTCTTATATTTAGTAATTCCCGAACTCTATGTTTGGTATTGAGATAATCAAATAAGTAAAAAAAAATACTATTTTTACGAAAAAGACCGGTATTTCTTTTATTTGAGGGATTTCAATTGGTTTAGTTTATTTTTTCTTTTTATTTGATCCATTGTGTTGTTCTTTGGATTTGTGTTTGAGTTTGGTAATCCTTTTTATAACTCAAATATATTATATTTGTGATGGCTGATAAAAAATATACTTATTAAAAATTAGGTATCTACCATATATGGAAATAACAACTTTTAAGATAATAATTTACATTGAATTGTGTGAAAATATGAAAAAAAAAAAACACAGAGTGTCAAACTGTGATTTTTTGAACTTTTTGTAGTTTTTTAAGATATTATCTAATGTGCAATGAGACAGTAATTTTACTTGATAGAGGATATGTTAAAGCTTTTTTAAAAAAATAGTTTGTAAAACTCTTATTCTTTCGTTACTGAAATATAATTATATGCAATAAAGAAAAAAGAAAAAAGATTTACATTGTGATATTTATACTAGTTCATTTGATAGTAAATACTATGTCTCATTTGATAGTAAATAATATGTTAAGTTATCAATCAACTAATTAAATTTTACTATGCAAAGTACCACTCTAAGATACAACAAAATATTATTTGGAACTTAGTTATTCATGGCTAGATTAACCCAAGAATTATTTGGAACGCAACCACTAATAACATGAGCATTTTTTGGAATACATTCATTCTTGGCTAAACAATCCAAAATATTTTTTGGACAATAGTCACTCCGATCTAAAATAGAGTATTATTTGGTGTCATATTTCATATTAAAATACAGACACTTATGGGTATTTATTGATAAAATAACTATAATTTAACCCCTAATTTATTAATTTAAACTTTTTTATATATTTTATGATTATAATATGAATAAGAATGATTTATTCCCAAATTTGTGTTAATTTCATAATTATAGGAGAAAATGGAGATGAAAGGGCTAAAAGAGAATAAACAATATGAAATGGAAAGGTTGGAACGCTTAAAACTCACCCAAAAACCCGCCTAAGCTAGAAGCACTTCAGAGGAACTCGTCCAAGCGAGCCTAATCTCGCCTAAGCGAGATCACTCCAAAGAAGTTAGGTTTTTTCTTGTCCAACTCGCCTAGGCGAGCCCAATCATGCTCAAACGAGAAGTCACTTAGCCCAAGCTCAACTAGATTAAATATGAGCTGCGAGACACAACCCTAGACATCATTGGGAGAATAAAAGGTGATAGAAAACCCTAGAAGAGGCATGTGTCAAGGAGAAACATCATGTATATTCTTTTCTTGATTTTAGTGCTTGTAATGACCAACGTGAGTGACTAATTCTACATTTTGGGATTGAGAGTAATTTGTTCAAACATTTATGTATTGAGGTGATATTTAAATATAATATTTTGTTCTTCATTGATGATTGGTATTGTCATTTTATTCTTAAGGCTTGTTTATCATGATTTTGATTCTTAGATTTGACCGAAAAGTACTTCTAAGTTTATGATCTAAGTGATAATGCTTAACATATTTGAGTGCTAATAATATATTTGAAATGTTAATTGCTATCAACATCTAATCGTAAGGATAAGAAATTTTTATAAATATGCGAGGAAAATATATTTAGGAGACTATCTTAATAATTTTATATGCAAGAAATCAATATAAATGAATTTTATATGGGCATCAATACCAATCAAATGATAGAATATTATTATGCTTTTCAAAATACAAAAGAGTAAGAAAGATGAATCCCAATTCCAATTTTCCCAATTGAATCAACAACCCTTTACTTTGCTTTATTTACGTTCTTGCAATCATATACAACAAACATCCTACAAACTTTTACTTATTTGTTTCTATTTAGTGAATCATATACTTGATAATTCAATTGTTCCTTGTAGATTTGATATCCATCATTAGGAACAAATTATTGTTTTTGACACGGTACACCTACTGGAAAAAAAATCATCAGACATCAACCACTCATGGATAAACAAACATAATTATTAAAAAGTGTGATTTAAATTATCAAAGGGTTCGCTGAGTAGAGAGAGGATTAACATCTTTCAACGTATACAAAGAATAAAAATCTTATAGATTGCTAAACAAACACAATAATGTTTTACAAGGCTTTTTATGAGCATAGAAAGATTTTCTAGCAATAGCACTTACCAATTTGTTCTCTCTTTCCTTTACATGAAAGGGTGGCTTTATATAGAGTCTAGAAGAAAAAGCCATTTCAAAGCTTTTTCTGGCCATTGAGAACTTCAAGATATTACATTTTCTTGCTCTAACAAACGAGAATGTATAAATGTATTAAATTTGTTTCATGAAACATTAAATGTTAATCTCCTTTTCAAACAATATCTGAAAGCACTACTTGCAAGGCTTAGGTTAGAGAACTTTTTACTCAAAATTAAGTAAAATTGCATATTGTATTTGACAGATAGATGGACTAGAGTTAACGCAAGCTTGTATCAGGATGATTGTTGAAACCAAACAATTTTAGCTTGTTTCCTAAGGGATACTGATATAGACATATGCTCATGTGAATCATTTTGCTATGTAGAATTTTAACATTTATAGATCCACAATTTTAATTTGACAACTTGTGTAAATTTGTTTGATAACATTCTTTTCTCTTATGTATGTCAAGTTTGAGTCAAATTGTAAGTTTAAACATATTCCTATCGAAGTTGGTTCATCAGTCTCTAAGCTTATCTAACTTGATTAAAAAATAACCAAAATTTTATCGATAATTGATTCTATCAAATTTTAAAAGTGTTTAAACAATTCAACTTTGTATTTAATACATTAACTACTTGTGGTAACCCTTTTTGATTAAATTCACAACTCTATGGACATATAGATATAAATTACACTTAATGTAAATGTAAGAAATTTTGTATTTAATTACTTATTAATTACTCTTAAATATGACAGTGATCCTTTTTAATATATTAATTTTATCATTTTGGTTTCTTAAATATTTTTTAATCTCTTTGGTCCATATAATATGAAAATTTACTATTTTAAATCTCTAATCTCATAGTCTTATCGTTAAATGACGTAAAATAAATGAAATATCATATCATTAAGACATTTGACGTCACATATTATAAAGTATTTCACTTTTAGTACCATAATAAAATAGTTTAATTAATTAAAATATAAAAAAATAAAGTATAAATCACAAAAGAAAATATAAGAAGACCGAAATTATAGATTTGAAATTAAAGAATATCAAATTTGTAATTTAGATTTTACTTTTATAATTTAATGACGGTATATAGTTAGTATAACAAATTTACACTTGCTACCAATAAAATAATGATTGATATAACATTAAAAGATATTGTAAAAGTCAACATTTAGATTATTCTAAACTACTGTTCCTAAAGAATAAAAGTTAGTAAAAAATGTTTGTGCGACTTTAACTGTTAAAAATGAAAATATTGAATTAAATGTACACAAAAGTATACTATTTACTACAGATATATATTCCTCCAACACATGGATGGAATATTACTGTAGTAAGAGAAGATAGAATAGAAGTGTGATATTAGTGACAAGAATGATATGATAAAGGTTTGTTGTTTTGTCTTGAACGATGTGACGATGGGATGCCACTACTGCGAACCAGAATGAATAAAAACATCATTCGCAGTTAGAGTAGGAAACAAAAGAAGAGATAGAGGAAGATTGAGTTGCCATTTTCTTGACGTCACCACATTTTTAGGGTTTATGCAATGGAATCTGGACAGGAATGAAGCTTGATTCACTGAGATACTTTGGATGAAATTGTCAACAGCTTATGCACAAGAGTTGTGACCAGATACACTTGGTATGAGTAAAGTGTCTATTCACGTTTCATAAATCCAAATCATTGGATGAATGTTTAAGTGTATTAGTGTTAATCTAATTTGTTTAAATTTAAGTTATTGTTCAAATTGTATGCAACAATTGAATTCTTTTTATCATTATTAGTCTCATGATAACTTTTATTTATTTATTAAAGACTTATTGGTTACTGTTTATGAAGTCCTGGAAATTTTAATCTAAAACCTTTAAATAAGTATAATTTTGGGTTTTATTATTCTGGGTCTGTTTTTCTTTTTTAGTCCACTTGGGTTGTATTATGTATATAATGTATTTTTTTAAACTTTCAACAACTTTTAACAATATTGTTTTACGTTCTTCTTTTATATGAACCCATTATAGTATTAGAGTGGGCTTGACTCGTTATGTTTTGCTACGCTCTAATCTTTCTATTTCATTTGCATTCTTCTTCTTCTTTTTCGTTTTCTCTTTTTTCTCTATCTTGCTATTGTTTTGTTTTTCTTTTCTCATATCTTCATGGATTTGTCACAAAACCTATCAAGCACGTATTATTTGCACTCAAGTGAGAATACGGGAATGATACTTACCATACCTAAACTTGATGGTACCAATTACCATACTTAGAATAAAGCCATGAAGAGAGCCTTATCTCTAAGAACAAGATCAAATTTGTGGAATCCCTCAACCATCGCGTGATGATGACCTATATGAAGCATGGGAGCACTGCAATGTTATGGTAATATTATGGATCACACGCATATTGTTTGCACAGATCATGCAAAGCACTAGAGATTAGAGCCTTTCATTGTATATAAGTGGGTGCAAACCTCACCCCATTGAGCCGGTTTTATGGGGTTGAGTTAGGCTTAAAGTCCACTCTGTAATAATAATGTCAAATATTTGTAGGAGGATTTGAAGGAAAGATTCTCCAAGAGTAATCATTTTCACATCTCTAATCTTCTACATGAAGTAAATTCTATCAAACAAGACGAGAGAAGTATAAGAGAGTACTACACTGACTCAAAAATCCTATGGGAAGAATTGGACTTTCTACGGCCAATCCCAGCGTGCATTTGCAGTGTAAAATGTTCTTGTAGTCTTTCAAGAATTATTCTTTAATGGAGAGGGGCTCATAGAAGGATATAATGATGTAAAAACATAAATATTACTTCTTGAACCACTGCCTAACATAAACCACATTCTTTCTTTGAGTTTTGCAACAAGAAAGGCAAGATAGACAGTTTCAAGAACCAATGTGAATGAAAACCAAAGGCTCATTCAACAATGCTAGTCAGCAAGCACAAAGATTCAACAACAAAAACAATAGCAATATGGAATGGAAAAATAATAAAAGAGGAATAGGAGATAACTTTGGGAAAAATTGTTCATATTGTAATAAAAAGAATCTTACAACAGACGAGTGATATTTCAAGCATGATTTTCCCCCATGGATGAAGCAGAAAAGCAATCATGTTGTTAATGCTATGGAAAATATGGAGGAACATGTTGCAAATAAGGAATATCCACAAGATAAGTACAATAATGAACACTTTGAGCATTGCACAACTACAAAAAATCGTTGACATTTTGTAATTTCCCAATGATAAAGAGAAAACGAATGGTGAATCTTCTATTCAAACTCTTGAGAAAGATAATATGTTTACAATCTTTTGGGTTCTAAATACTGGTGCTACTGACCATGTATCTTGTAATATCTCTTTTTTTCCTGACTTATCATAAGATTAAACCTATGAGAATTAAGTTGCCTAACAACACCTATGTCAGAGCCAATCAAGTTGGGATTGTATACTTGTCAAAGGATTTTGTGATACATAATGTTTTATATATAGCAGACTTTACTCTAAACATCCTCTTTATGCATCATCTTGTTTCATCTTTGAAATACAAACTTATATTTTTCCCATGATGCTTGTGAAATACAAAAAATGAATTTATGGAGGATGATTGGATGAGCTAAAGTACAGTGTGGCTTATATCATATTAATTATATTGCAAGAACAAATGTCATTCTTTCCATACAATCTGAAAAACTTTTTAAACATGCAAAAGATCTTGTGGCATTGCAGAGTTGGTCATCCATCACACAAATTTCTTGAGTGTTTGAGTAAGAATTACACTTATATACACTTTGATAAAAAAATGTTTATATTCCTTATTACTTGGTCAAACAACATAAGCTTCCTTTTCCTTTAAGTAATAGTGTTTCTGAGAATGCCTTTGATATAATTCACATAGATATCTTCCGTTTAGCATTCCCTCTATGCATGGTCATAAGTTTGTTCTCACTATGGTAGACGATTACACTAGGTATACATGGACATATCTTATGAAGAATAAATCTAAAACCAGAAACCTGCTAATTAGTTTTGTCACTGTCGTTCAAAATCAATTTAGTAAGAATATCAAAACAATTAAAATAGACAATGGTCAAGAGTTTTGATGGAAAGAATTCTATTATAAATATGATATCATGTATCATACTATTTGTGTTGAGACTCCACAACAAAACTCGATGGTGGAGAGAAAACACCAACACATTCTTAACATCATGAGAAGTCTCATGTTTCAATCAAATTGCCTAAGGTTTTTAGGAACAACATCATTGCTCATGTAGTATATCTTATAAAACATATTACCTTCCCCTGTTATTCAAAATAAAAGTCCATATGAAATGTTACATAATTCTATGACTAATTTCAATAATCTTTGTATCTTTGAGTGCTTGTGTTTTGCTTATACATTAGAAAATAATAGGAATAAGCTTGACCCTAGATCTAGGAAATGCCTTTTTCTTGGTTTCAAAAGCGGAATCAAAGGTTATATTGTTATTGATATCAATACCATAGTTTTTTTTTCTCTCAAGAAATGTTATCTTTCATGAATGCTTCTTCTGTCAAATTATCAATAACAAAGTTCAGAATGAAGACAAATATGATCAAGGTTTCCTTTAACATATCCTCGACTATACGCATGCTAGAAATGACATAACCGCTTTCAATGATAATAAACCCTCTAGAGAAGACTCTGATAGAAATTTCAAATTCACAAGGATACGTAATACTCCTTCTTATCTTGAAGATTATCATCATCAACCAATAATGTCTTCATAAAGAAAGAACATCAACAACAATGACAAGGTTCGTTATCCACTTAATTCAGTTATGTCATACACAAAGTTATCTTATACACATCTTAATTATATTATTTCTTTGTCTTCACAAACTGAACCGAGAACGTATGAAGAAGCCACACAATCATCAGAATAGATAAAAGGCCATGGACAATGAAATCAAAGCTCTTGAAAGAAACAATACGTGAAATATTGTAGATCTCTTTACTGGAAAGAAACCCATTGGATGCAAATGGGTGTATAAAATCAATTGAAAGGCAGATGGAAATATAGAAAGATACAAAGCTCAGTTGGTCATGAAAGGATATCCACAATGCAAGGGTATTGATTTCACTAACACTTACTCTCTAGTCACGAAACTAACTAATATAGTGTTCTTCTCGCTAGCAATCAAAGATTGGTTTATAGAGCAATTGGACGTTGGAGAGTTGGGTGAGGAGAAGTGTATGTGGAAGTACCTCCTAGCATCAAGAAAAAGAAAGCCACTCAGATTTGCCACTTAGTTAAGTCTCTGTATGGATTGAAACATGCAAGTCGACAATGGTATGAAAAATTAGCATCATATTTGTTTACCATTACTTTTTCCCGGTAGTTTAATGTTGACCATTCCTTGTTCATTAGAAAAACTGAAACTTCGGTCATAACTCTCCTCTTATATATAGACGATATTGTGCTTGCTAGAAATAACATAGATGACATTACTATTGTCAATAATTCATTAAATACAACTTTTAAGATTAAAGATCTAGGAAAATTGAAGTTCTTCTTAGGATTGCAAATTGCTCGTTCGCAAGACAGAATACATATATGTAAAAGAAACTACACTCTTGATATCATAAAGGATATTGGTATGCTTGGTGTCAAATCTACTACCATTCCCATGTAGAAGAAGAATGATAAATTTTTTTATCAAAACGACAACGTGCATAATGCTTCAATGTATCGAAGAACCATAAAACGACTATTATATCTTGTCAACACGCAACTAGACATTTACTTTATTGTCCAATTTGTCCAAAGACCATCTACACATCATCACCAAACCATACAACGTATTCTAGATACATTAAAGCATCTCCTGTCTAAAGTATATTATCTAAATCATCCATCCTACATTTAAAAACTTTCAGTGATTCGGATTGGGCTTCATGCTCTATAACTTGTCACTCTACAACTGATTTTTGCATATATTTAGGAGAATCCTTACTTTCTTGGAAAATAACAAAACAAAGAATCATCTCCAAATCCTCCTTAGAGTAGAGTATCACACTCTTATTTCCACTTCATGTGAGATACAATGGCTTACATATTTGTTAAACGATCTCCAAGTTGGCACTGCTAGGAACATCGCATAGAACAATAGTTTTCGTGAACACACAAAGCATATCAACATCAAAACAATCCACAAATCTTTTCACGAAAGCATCAGAATGAGAAGTTTTTGTTACGATTATTTTCAAGCTTGGAATTTTTTCTATCCACAATTTAGCTTGAGGGAGGATTTTGAGTTTTGTTGTTATGGACATATTGGGTTGGTTTCCTCTTTTTTATCCCACTTGGGTTTGAATCATGTATAAAAGAAATTTCTTTTTGCACCTCTATAGTTTCTTCCATAATTATTATAATTCCAAAAATAATCTTCTAAATTTATATTTTCAATTTTATAATTTGAAAGTCATTTTTTGGATTCAAAAGTGACTTCCAAAGTGTAAAATTCAGAAGATTGTTGTATTCTGAATTCTAGTATTCAGAAGTCATTTTCTAGATTTAAAAATAACTTTTAAATTCTACAATTTGAAATGCAAAGTTGGCTTATGAATTCTACAATTCAGAAATAATTTTTTAGATTTAGAAATGACTTCCAAATTATAGAATTCAGAGTTGAACTTTATATTCCAAATTTTAAATTCAAAAAGTCACATATTCTATAAAATTGGAAACCATATGCACAACAAATAAATTATTTAACCATTTTTCTTTACAATATTTAACATATTTATTGCAACTTTGTCATGAATCATCTGCTACAACTTATCTTGCAACACATACCCATTAGTTGAACACCATAATTTCATCATTAAAACATATCTCATTTCTTTAAAAATTTCTAATATCTCAAAATAATTCCATATATTGAGTTCATAAGACTATGTAGATGTTTTGTCAACATATTTCATTTTCTTTATATGTACAAACTTTCTCATGGTCACAATTACAGCTTTGACAAATAATAAATATATAACCCTCTCAAATAAGAGAATGCACAAGTAAACTAGAAATATTATAAACAAAATTGGCACATACACTCACAAGTAAATAGTGGATCAATGACAAAAAGCATTTGCATGTGGTGGGAAAAAACCCTAATCAAATCACAAAGTGCACAACCAAAATCCTATTTATACAATATTTTAATCTCTTTGTCAATAATTAAACACAACAACATTAATCAAATAATAGTGAATATCATTGACCTTAAGTAAATGCAAAACCAACGAACTCCACCAATCCACCAATCCATAGCGACTCAAATGAGAAGCAACCACTACCAATGTATTCTTCAAAAGTCACATCTTCAAATTTCACCAACAAACCATCGATCCAAAATGCATGCAGTCAACTAATTTTCACTGAGAAAACAATGTCCAGCTTAAAAGATAATTATCAAATTAAAATCATGATTGTTCTTCGTTAACTAATATAATGAACTTAAAAAATTGCATTGACTCCTTTTATATTAAATTGAACGAAGTTGAGACTTTTTTTATAAATAATCAAACTAAATTGGAAAAAAATAACAAATAGAGGGGGGAAAACTATTTAACCTATTTTTTATCTTTAGAAAATGGACTTGTGCCAAAAAAAGTCCTTTTCTACCTGTCATGTGCTAATGATTGATCTGCATGTAGTTTTTATGCCGTATCTTAGTTCAAGACAGTCTCAGTCACTAAATTTCCAAATTCTTCTATTTGTTTGGATCATGGGAATTTGTCCCTCACCGTCGTCATCGTCTTCTACGGCGTCGTCTGATTCTTCAACCAGCGCAAAGGCGTGGATTGTCCATGGAATTGTGGCAGCAGTGGTGATTGCAGCGGCGGGTGGGTACATGCGCTTACTTGACGTGATTTAACAACTTTCGGAGGTGGGTTTGGGTTCTGGGCATTATACCCGACCGATATGCCTCTTCTCGGTGTTTGGGAAAGCCTCTCGTTCAAATCCTTGGCAAGCCCATCACACAGAACAAGGGAGAGGGTAAAGCTGGCGGCAACCTCGGATCAGGTTGTGGCAGCCGATGAAAACATTGCTCACAACTGTCAAGAATTTGGAGATGATGTTACTATGAAATCAGAATCTTGCAGAAATGGTACTGAGCGCTGCAATGAAGCCAAAGAGAAGCCTGGGGAAAATTATGGTATTGTTGTCAAAAATTGAGGGTGATGAACCAACTTATTGAACCTGAGAAAATTGACGGTGTTCTGAAACCTTTGCGGGGAGCTCCAGATGCAGTGTTCAGCAATGCAGTAAAATCTTTAAAGCCTGAAGATGCTGATGACCCAAATAGAGTGAAATGTGCGGTAGATAATGGTGGTTATGCAATCACGAGGATTAGTCCCATTCAGCAAGTCAGGGATTAATCCCGTATTTGCTTCATTTGGGATTCAGAGCTATAATGCAAATCTTTGCAATTAAAGGAGGAATTTTAGCCTCGTCTTTCTTCACATGGCTATTTTTATTATTATCAAATATTATACACATTTATGAGCACTATGAATCACTTTCATGCACTATGAATCTTAAACTCCTTTTGCAGATGGAATTCACAATTTACAATCTCCAGCATACATGAAGTCTGTTGTCAACGTAAAAAATAGGCATATACTTGGATTTATTTGAACCCCGCAAGCTTATCAAAGAAAAAGCTACTTTTGATTAAAATAAAAGCCATATATAAACCAGATACAGATAAAAATATGGTATTGGCAACCATAAAAGTTGAAATGAATTACAGCAATCATAACCAAGATGCTTTGCAACTAAATCTAAACATGAACAAAACCTTGCCCACTTCAATTTCATGACAAAAGAAACATAAAATACTGCCTAATAATGCTGGATCATGAGCCACATCACACTATCAACACAGTATTCTTAAAACATTAACCCCACTGTCAAGGCAAGCATTTACCAAGAATGACTAGAGCACCCTTCGCAATCATGCCTGGTTTGCACCACCCCTTGTACGTCCACCCATTCGGCCCCTGCCACGTCCATAACCCCTTCCTCCACCTCTGCCTCTTTCATACCCACCACCTCTGCCACCTTCATACCCACCACCCCTGCCACCTTCATACCCACCACCCCTGCCACCCTCATAACCACCACCCCTGCCACCCTCATACCCACCACCCCTGCCACCCTCATAACCACCACCCCTCCCACCCTCATAACCACCACCACCCCTACCACCTTCATAACCACCACTACCCCTACCACCTTCATAACCACCACCACCCCTCCCACCTTCATAACCACCACCACCACCCCTCCCACCTTCATAACCACCACCACCACCCCTCCCACCTTCATAACCACCCCCACCCCCCCCACCCTCATAACCCCCACCACCCCTCCCACCCTCATCCCCCCCACCTCCACCCCCGCCCCCAT
>Ga0123342_1002110_pt1 | contig 33346 bp, 14 predicted proteins | sample Turbeawhitnodule_FD_89960 | JGI IMG/M metagenome (GOLD analysis project Ga0123342, IMG submission 89960) | Root nodule microbial communities of legume samples collected from Mexico - Turtle bean Mexico white nodule | ecosystem: Host-associated > Plants > Roots > Nodule | place: Mexico: Nepantla... | reverse complement strand
ATTAAACTTCTCAACTGACCCCACCAAGATTGATGACTAAATCCTAAGGAAAAACAGAGAACAAAGGATATTTAGAGTAAAAATGAACTTACTCTGTTTGAAAATCTGATCGGGTAGAAATGTCCCTTAACTCCTCTGCTACCGCGTGGTATGATCAGATTCTAAAATAGATGAAGATTGGAAGAGAAATTAAGAGAGAGGGAGAGAAGAGAATTGGAGAGAGAGAGAAATGGAGATAAGGAAGAAAAAGAAGAAGAAAGAAACTGTGCGTGGAAGGGGTGTCTCTGTTTCTATTTCTTTTTAGAAAGAAAAGGGTGCTGTTACATTGTATGTTTAATCATTTTTATTAATATTTTTCTATTATAGATATAAATATAAGGGGGCGAAAGAAAGTATTAGGTATATAAATCAAATAATATTTTACGCATCATGTGCATGTCATAATTTGAGTTTAACTTTGTGTGATACCAAATAATGATTTTTATTTAAAGATAATGTACGCAAATTTTCCATAAAATCTTTATAATGCCATAAAAATTATAATTGAAAGTGTTAAAACAATAAAGTTTTAAGCGCCAAAGATAAGAGGCCTTCAATTATCAAAATAGTGTGAAGATCCGAGAATATAAAAAAATAAGGTTATATTTAGAAACTTATGATGAAGAAAAAATGAATTTGTATTAAGAATGAATATTTATGTGACACTTTATTTGTTGTCAATTCTGTAATATAAAGATATGCATTCTGCTACAGATGATTTAAGGGATCTCATTTCTTATTTTGAAAAGCATATTGAAAATTGTTTTAGATCAGTTTTGGAATAAAAAAATAGCTAATGAAATAGATATAGAATCTAACGTAAAAAAAAGAGTAAAATCCATTAAAGATGACGTTTCAATGAAAATGTTAATAATGAAATTACATACTCAGCTGAAAATCCATTTTGTATTGAATATATTTTATATATAGTAAATCAATTTTTTTCTTTTATTGAAACTCGATTTGAACATTTGTTACAACGTAAATATATTTTTTGGTTTTTATCTGAATTAAAAAAAATATTGTATTAATCTTGAATTTTCTTAAGATTTACTGATTGTTTTCCAAATTGCTTACAGAATATTCTTAACGAAACCTGTAAAAGTGCTATTACTTAAATAATTTTTTTCAAAATTAAAATTACTTAAAAGATCAACAATGTTACAAGATATATTAAATGAATTAGTCATCTTATCTATTGAGTTTGAAATATTGTAATTACTTCATTATAAATTTATAAATGAGTTTGCTGCTAAAGAAGTTAGAAAAATATTAAAATTTAATAACTAATAAAGTTTGTCTAAATTTTTTATCTTAGGCCTCAAATTTCTACACACGATTGTGTTAGAAGCAATATCCCACCAAATTTTTTTCCCTAATATGCTTCTTTATCAATTTATTTTTTTTTTACTTTTTTTTTTCAACCAAACAACACTTATATACATTCAATGTTTATTTTTAAACATTTAATCAAAATCTTTAATTTTTGTCTATTTATTTCATCACATTTAGTAATGAAAAATAAAGTCAACTCATTGTGAAAACTAATCAAAATTGTGATAACTATATCTATATTGATTATTATATTGATCATGATAAGTATATTTATATTGATGAGATACTAATATAATTATTGAATAATATAGAATTTTTTAAATTAGGTACTAACATGGATATTTACATATTGTTTTGGTCCTGTTTTGATATTAATAAAACATTATTAATTTATTAAAAAATATAAATAAACATATTCTCATTAATCTCTAGTTGGTCCTTGATTTTGTTTTATTAAAAAAATTATTTTTCTATTATATATATTTTTACAGTCTCTCTCAACTTTGTGTCGTTTCATATTAACAAGTTCATTCATATCTTTAAGATGTATATTCCTCTCATTAAAACCTTGATTACAAGTCGTTTTTTTATGTAGTTTTTCTCAAATGATAGATTGTATTTCAAGAAACATAAATTGTAATTTTATTAAATTAAATCATTTATAAAAAAACATATTTATTCATTTTTATACTTTTTAAATATTTTTATTTATTATTTATTTTTTGTGGTGTGCAATTTTGAGTGCTCAACCATATAAACTCTTAGTTTATTTTGTAACCTACCAAAAATATTGTCTTTATTGTATTTGGTTTCTAGTTTCATTCTCTCTCTCTTAATAGTTTAACTTGTTTTGCGGACCAAATTCATTAAGATCCACAAGTTAGTCCATAACATTACAAAAGTAATAGAATATAGTTTTTCCGAAATTTTAATTATGTGTAATTGTTTAGTCTTATACATAATTACTTAACATTTTTATAATTTTTATTTGATACTCTTATTCAAATTTATTTTTTAATATTTGACATTAAAAAAAATATATGTTTTTTATTATTGATAATATTTTATTAAAAAAATATTATTTAATTAATATATAAAATAGGATAAAACTTAAAATTTATTTTTTAATATTTAACATTAAAAAAAATATATGTTTTTTTATATTGAATCATTGATAATATTTTATTAAAGAAAAATATTATTTAATTAATATATAAAATAGGATAAAACTTAAGTACCAGTATATTAGCCAATGATGAGGATGAAATACAAATTTCATATAAAAAAAAATGAGACAAAAATAAATATAAATTTTTACTTTAAAAATCATGTATATAACAGACATAAAAAAAAAAAGAGACCACAAACGAACTGGGAAAAGATAAACCAATAAAAAAAATAAGAAATCATCACACAAAAATAAATTATTAAAAATTATAATTTGAAGTTTCTCTTGCAATGAGCACTGACTTTTTTTATTGGTATACAAAAATTTTGGAATATCAAATATATAAAATATAAAAAATATTTTTATTTATATATTAATTTATACATATGTAAAAAAATAGAGGGGATGAAGGGGGAAAGTGGACAAAGCCCAGTCTCACATATAACAAAGCTCCACAAGTGGTTATAGTTTCCTATAAAAGTATATAATAATTACTAATTAACTTATTTAAAACACTCCTGAACATAGGAAGAAGATATGTAAAATAGTGTTTCTCTTTTTTTAGTTGAAATTATTTACACAGCTACTCCAAATAACATTAATCTTAACAAAAACTAAGAGACTAGATTGTTTAAACCTTGAAAAGATTTTAGTAACATATATAAATATGAAGAAGAAGTTGGTTCTTAGAACCTGACATTACTGTTTTGTTTAAATTGTGTATATGTAGAATGAGATTTGGAATGGAGTAAGATGAATAATTGATTATTGGGCCATGCAGTTTAGATGCACCATTAATGCAACATAACTTGTCTTCCACATTGTTCTTGTTCTATCCCATCACCACTGGATGATTCCATATCAGGCACTGTACATTCACTTGCTTTTCATACAATTTCGTATGTGACATGTCTATTACATATTTTCAGTTCTGGTTGGTCCTATCAATCTACACAACCACTTTCTCATTCACAAATTACAGGACATATATTTTAATTTAATATTTTAACTATCATTATTATCTCTTCTACAATCTTATTTCTATTCTCCAAATTGTTCATATGGTCATAAATCACTTATAATTTATAATGTAATTACTATTATATCTACTTTTTTTTTAACTTTTTTTGAAAATATATAAAATTGTGAAATATTTTTTTTTCCTCATTAGTATAGATGATATTAAACATTACAGATATCAGAGTTACAGAAGGCTCTTTATAAAGGACAATAACTTTTATTTTATCTTTCTTTCTTTGTGTGTTATGATTCAATGTGTTATGATTCTAGTATTTAATTATTGATTTTTTTTTTCTTTAGTTAAACCTTAGAATGAGTGTACTATTTGTATATATTCAGATCATTTATTTTGTTTTGAATAACAAGAAAATGAGATATTCATCCTCATATCCTTTGTCTTCAGATTACTCTTTTGTTCATCTTTATTCCATTTTGTTCATATCTGTTCTATTTTGTAATAGATGATAAAAAAATTATAATTATGAATAACATTTTCTTTTCTGATAACAATACAAGCATTGTCGTACTATTAATTATTATTACTTTTTAATTAAAATTACAATTTTATTGTTGATTTTTAGAATATAAGAGATCGAAATTTTTTGAAAATGTAGGTGGAAAGAAGTAAAGTTATGATTTTGCTGTAGAATCTTGTAGGAAATAATATAAGCGTAGAGTACAGTGGTTGTAGATCCAGCATTGTTCGATAAAATGGAAAAAACAAATGAATGCGTATACTTGTGATCAATCAGCTGTCATTCAACCAAATTCCCCAAATGTTGCATACTATTAGTGTACACCTTTTTTTTATATTATTAATTACTAAGCCGTAATATGTTTTTTTTATAACTTTTTAATTCAAATAAAATAGAAAATGTATAAATGTCCACGATACGAATTATTTATTTAATGCTAGATGCGAAACCGTAGGAATCACGAGGAATTATTACCTCTGTATATCAATATTTTTTAAATTAAAAACTATAATATGATATGTTTTTTCTTAAATTAGTGTTTTTCTTTATTTTAATAAATAAAAATAGAAAGTAAAACTATAAGATTTAGATTCAGATAAACCAATATAGACAAAAAAAATGCTTCCACTGAAAGTAAAATTGAATAATTATTTTTTGTGGCTTGTAGTGAAAAAAATGAGATTTATTTTAGTGTAGTTATTATAACTATTTAGTGGAATTATTTATTTAAATAATCATTTAAAAATTAATGAGTATATTTAATATATTTAATTAAATTTTAAGTTTCTAAAAAATTTAAGTACCTTCAATTCATTATTTTTTTAAAATTTTATTTATGTTGAGTGTTATAAATTTTAAATTTGATTTTGTATATATAAGATATTATTATTTAAATTGAAAGATTTAGGGAGTAGCGCGTAGCGGGTGGGGCCAGGATGAAACAGACATGTCATGGAAGCACTTGCCGCTCTTTCCCAAAGTTCTAACTTATGCGGCAAAATGGGTTAAAAGTAAAAAGCCATTGATGACGTGTCTTACCGAGTTTCCCGGCGCATGGTAGAATCCCTCAACAAACTTCAATCTAACGTACGCCTGGTGTGGTTTCCTCAGAGTGAAAGCGGTGAATTTTGGGATTCCGGCAATCAATCATTGTCCAGTTTTTATCTTTCTTCCCTCACCCGGGGTTCACCTCACACCTTCTGAAAGCTGCCTACAGCACGCCACGTGCACCAACCTCACTAAAACTGTTATTTTAATTTTATTATATGCTTTTATTTAATAATTGATCTGAAAAACGTTTAAAATGAAATATGATATTAGAAATAAAAGATGAAACAGAAATACGGAAGAGAAAGGGGGTGAAGAGTTTGTCCCTGTGTTTGTGTCCAAGTCTGCAATGCCATAAGTATGGCCATGAAATTCATACGAGAGGATCCCAAAATATCAACTTAGTACTCAAAACATAGCCACGCAAATAGTACAAAACATGATACAAAAAGATGGAGCAAGATCAGACAAAAAGCACATACAAAAACAAAATTCCTCTAAATTATTTTCTTAGGTGTAAACCTTTTGCTTAACTCACACACACTTCTTTTGTTTAAACTTTTAACATTTTGTTTCATACGAATGAACACAGGGAAGAAACTAATGGAAGGGCCAAAAAATTGAGTTTTTTTTTTTTTTCAAATTTGTGTAAGTTAGCAAACATACGTCGACGTTTGATTACGTAAAAAGGAGTAAAGATGTATTTTATTTCTGCCTCAAATATGTTTGTATAATTTTTTGTGTTTTTTTTTATTTTCTTAAATTTTATTTCTGGCTTTTATCCCACTTTGTAACCACGTTACACTGCGTTATAATGATATTTACAGAATAAAAATAAAGTTAATATTGAATTAGAAAATGTTTAAAATTAATATATTCTTCATTCTCTTTTTTACAATTTTTTTTATTGTACTCTCTTTTATTTTCTTTTCCTGAAAGATTCATCTTTTTAATTAATTCTAAGTGTGTTAGGAAATAATTAAAATTCTAATTGTTCAATAAGTTTCATGAACGATGATGAAATATCTACAGATAATAATGTTGAAGTCTGACAGTGAATAAGTCATTGCAAATTAATTAAAGTTGAAGATGAGAATAATGAATATGTTAATAATACTCTAAATTCATATGTTGAAGGGCAGTAACCAATAACTAATTAGAAAGAAGAGCGATTAATGCAGACTAAAGTCTAACATGAATTTAAGATTCGCCATACTTAACGAGTAGTTTTTTAAAATTAAAACAATTTCATATATAGTGTTCTAATACTAATATATTCATATAGATTTATGAATAAGAAAATAAAAATGTTAATATCCAAGCATTATTAGTAGATTTCATGATAATAAAGTTTAGAATTTAGACCATCTCTTATCACATTTTAAATTAATAAAAATGAGATGAAGTTTTGAGAAAAATAACGAAAATAAATAATGAATATAAATGAGATAATATATATATTATTTCATTTTGTACTAATATTTATTTTAATTCTTAAATATTTTTGTATTCATTGTAAATGAGTCGCTTTTGATACATAAATATACATTGGGAAAAATATTTTGACACCATCTTTATTAAAATAAGGCATTTAATTAAAATATAAATTATATCAAGTAATAAAATCAGCTGTGAAGTGGATGTAAACAATTTGATGATATATATATATATATATAACAACTATATTGCAATAAAAGAAGAAAAAAAGTAAACAGGTAACACAATTAATCAATTAATATTTCCTGTTTTTGTGAAAGAAACTTTACACAACTATTGCAGTACATATATACAATATAGTTGTTGATTCATGCCATCCTAAGAGAAAACTTAGACAACTTAATAACCAAAAGAATAAGGAAACACAACACATGTACAATGCAGAAACAATTAATTCAGAATAGTGTAAAATAATTTTTGTACGGTAGTGGAAACAGTATAGTATTTTTCCAAAAGTAGATAAAATAATTAAGAAGAATGAAATAATAGAAATAACTAATTAAAGGAAAATATATGTATTGATATTGTTTTATTAATAAATTTATTGGATTCATGAGATATTAGAGAAATAGAAAATAAAGGTTTCAGAAAGAGAAAGAATAATATTTATGGAGAAATTATTTGTCACAATATACATCTCTTTTCATTTTAAACTTTTTCATTAATTTTATTTTATAAGGGGCTATTTGTGCTATTGTTATGTGTTTTACTAAGTAACTTTTTGTAATAGGTTTAGAGTGTCACTTAAATATTTTTATTTATTTATTTTATTATTGTCAATAAAAAAATAAACTTTTCTTTTCATGTATTTCTATTATATCTTTAACACCATGGTTTATGAAAGAATATTTTTCTCATCTACGGTGAGTCTCACCTCCATCAAAGGATGTGTGTCATTTCTTTAACTAATTCCAAAGTTTTACCTTTTTTAACTATCTTATTACTTCTAACTTTTTTCTTTTCAATTGAACCTCTTACAATTCCTCCTCGATTAAAAATAACCTTGTCTTCAAGGTTGAAGTTGGAAAAATATTTTTAAATCAATATTGTTGTATCCTCTCATGTTGCTTATGCTTTAGGAAAACCTACCCGATGTACCAAAACATAAGAAATATACATGTTTATTGTTCCTAATGATTACATGTCTTTTCATTACTATAGTTGGACTGCAATAAAAGACCTCTTTCAATAGTAAGCAATGACAATGGTCTATAAGGTTGAGAAGTATCTCCTTTGAATGGTTTGAGCAATGTGAAACATAGAATGAATCATAGAAGATGTAGGCAACTTAAGTTTATAAGCAACAAACCTACTTGTACATTCATATGCATCTGATCTCTTTCCAAGTTTTGCTTCAATTGATCCAACAATATATCCCTTTGTTGTAACAACTCCTTAAAGTGAAGGAGGATTATTGGCTTCTAAACTCTACCTGATTAGTATGAAGATATTTATCATACACTGCTTTTAAGGGTGTCATCAATAGATTGTTATGAAAAGCAATGTTATACCAATATTCAACCCAAACAACACCTTAAGCCAACTCACTGGATTTTGAAATATAACCATAAGACTAAGGATGATAAGCTACAAACAATATCAAAGAGGTCTCTTGAAGCTTGAACAATTTCTACTATAATTGAGTACTAAAGTACTTTATTTCTATATGAAATAATAGATTTAGGTATACAATATAATTTCTCAGTATTATGATTGAGTATTGAATCCTTATATATGCATGAAAACTTATAGGCAAGTTGGTTTGATTTTCACATTATCTTTTTTTGTTAAATATTTTGCATCTTGACCATTTGTCTTTTTAAATGTCGAGTCTTGTCTCAGCTTTGTAATGGAGCCACAAGGCTCGTGTTATGTTTTATTTTCTATGTTGATGGTTGGGAAATACATACTTAGTAGTTGTGCAGGAGTACTAGAATCAATATAGAAAATCAAAACAAATATATTATCTTGGTATATACTCTTGATATCCAAAGTTTCAATCTTAAAAGATCCCTAGGTTTAGTTATTGAAACTTTTGTGTCCAAAGGATGTGGTGTTTCTCTATGTATAAGTTTGTTGTCATAAAAGTTATGTGGATAAGTTTAGATATAACTATTGTTATATTGAGGATGGATGGTTGATAAAGATGTTGTTATGTTAAATCTCATTCTGATTTTTGTTCTTCAGTGCTTGACAATTGTGACCAACTCTATTATTCTTTTGGTCATTTTTCTTATGAGGGGAGGATCTCGATGGGATGAGAGGTTTTTCCGGTTTGCCAATTTTTTATGGCTTTTGATGTTTTTTTTTATTATAAAAATACATAATCTATTACTTTTTGTAATAAAGTTAAAACATCTCCAAAATATCTTATATTTAATTTATTCATTCTTTTGCTTGAAGAAAAAAATCTCAACTATACTTCTACCATTATAATTTGTTTTAAGGACAATAAAATGATCATATTTAAAAAAAGTCTTTTCAGCACTACCTTTAACTTGCTTTAAATATAAATACCATTAACTTACTCAAAATATAAATCTTTAATAAGGAGCTCCAATCCAACAAATTGCTTCGAGTAATCCTCTTCATATGTCTTGTTAACGTTATCTATCTTTACAATATTTTGTTCAAATATTTGATCTCAAACTCTAAACATATCTCAATTTTTTAATTGATATATATTAAAATTGTGTGAAGTTAACTAACCTATTTCAAAACCATACGAACAAGAAAAGATACAATAATTCCTATTTTATTTGTTATTTTTTTCTAAAAAAATTAAAAAATATATAATAATATAAAAGAATATATTAATTTAGCCTCCCTAAATATTGTCTTTTTTTTAGATGTGGTAAAATATTTGTACTCAGTACCAGATTTTGACCAATAACTTTAAGGAACCAAGATAATATACTCAGATAATATATCATGCAAAGCTACTAGAATCCAAATGGTTAGTGAGTATTTTTTCTTTCTCCTATAGACATAGTGTACTACTCTTACCTTGTACATGAATAAATAAATTATATAAAAAATATATACCATCTTTAATTACTAAGAGTACTGACTCTTGAAAAAATTTAAAGCTTAAAAAATAATAAATCTGACTACAAGGTTGTGAGGCCAATTATAAGCTCTGCCATTTAATGTAACCAACTAATATACATACAAAAAAAAGTATGTAATTACACCAAAATAGTGGGACAATGAGATTTTTTTTTTGGAAATTTTCAACTCAAAACACCATCATAAGTTACAACATAAATTTAAGAACATTATAAATTTGACCTAAAGTGTGAATCAATACTAATAATATCATCTACAAATAATTTTGTTGATGTAAATTATTGATATTAAGAAAAAGACACACACATATTAATATTTATTTACAATTTTACTACTTTTATAATTCTATTATTTTTATGAGTAATTAATTGAAAAATATAAAAACTGTTCTGATTTAAGTCTGAGAGAGAGCATCACTAAGGTCAATCATCGCATATTATTCTTAAAATACGTCTCAGTGGGTTGAGGGAGGAAGAAAAAGTATATAAACTGTCATTGACCTCAACTCCTGAACGATATGAGACTATATTGGTAATACAAGAACAAAAATAATATAATTTGAAAAATATATATAATTTGGTAAGAATAATATTAAAAAAATCATGTGATAGTTATTTTTAAAAATAAAAATTATTTATTTATTTTAAAATGAAAAATTATTTATTTAATTATTTATCTTAATATAGACCTACATTGTTTATTCTAATCTATTTTTTCATTAAATAAACTGTTACCATTTACATAAAAGACTGCTACAATTTTAAAACTGACATCTTTTTTTCTATTAACAAATTATAGATTGTAAATGAAGAATAATTGTTTATATGGTATTATAATGAATCCTGAAAATAATCAAGAAAAGTGAAATTTAAGGGATGTTTGTTTTAGTCCCAGGTTGTAGTTTCCCTTTGGTGATAGGTTTGGACAGTTTCCACTGTTACTGTAATTATTTGTAATACAAGTAAAGATATAGTAATGGTAAACTATATATGGCTGATGGTTAGTTAAGGGGTGTTTGTTACAGTTTTTGGGTTTGGCTTGCCCAGTAACTGTTACCTTTGCCTAGTTTTGTGTATGGGTTCTAAGGCTGCTAGAGTTGTAGTTTTTATAAGTGGCTTTCTCAAAGTATCAGATTGTTATCTCTAGTTTTGCTGTCAAGATAAGTTATGCTTGGATCCTCTTCATATATGTTTTATTTCTGTGAGTGGTCCTACAAAAAGTCAAGCTATTTTTTATCCCGGTTATGGTGTTGGTGGGGTGAAGAACTTGAGATTTTAACGGAGGACATGTTACCATGGTTATATTACAAGGTGATGATGGTCCTCAGGGTACACCATGTTTGAAACTAGAAATAAGAAATTTCATACTATATAATGTAACCTCAATTTATATATAATGTAACCTCAATTTATAGTATAGGGGTGAGTTAAACTTAAAATTCGCTTTTTAATATGATATCAGAGTTTATTTTAATAAGTTTTAAGGAGTTGTAAAATGTAGGTAGTGAACACCGGAACTCGAAACAGATATTTGGAAGGGCTTAAAATTTCACTTTTAGGAAAAGGGTTGCCATCTTTACCAATTATAATATATATCCCAATAAGAAGAAAAGTCCTATGAGAGCATTCTCACAATGAAAAAGAGATTGAGATTTATAATATGATAGTGAGTTAGTTTAGGGTTTATGATTTAGGGTTTAAATAATTTCTTAGAAAATTAAAATCTTCTCTTTTATGGTGGGTTCTATTTTGGATGAGAGCACATGTTGCTGAGTGTTATTTAATCTCAAATGTTGGGGAGAAGCAATGAACCAACATATCTTTGTGAAGATGTCATGCCTTATATCCTTGACATAGATTATGTTGTTGATTTATTTTTTGTATTATAGTAAGTTGTATATGTACAAATTTTGATTAAAAACTAGACTTATTGTACGTGGATTGGAGTACCCCAAGTATCCTCATTTATATTATTCTTTATTGCTGATTAAAAAAAAATTAAAATCTTCCCTTACATCAAAACATCATAAAAACAAATGGACTCAACACCATAGGGTTCATGGCGTTTATTAACAACATGTTGGGTAACTTTTTTATGCATTATTTTCTCATTTAGATGGAATGCAGCAATGATTGTTTTTGCTTCTTGTATTTTTTAGGTTACAACGTTCCTCCAAATGTCATCTCCAAATGTTGACACAGTTAAGAATCAATCTAAAAACAACATTCCCCACATCTTTAAGTAATTTTTAATTTCAAGCTTTTGATAAAATATAAGTATTAAAAATTAAGAAGTGAGTTGAAGTTTAATTTATTTAGATAAAATTGATTTATAAAGAGAGGATTGTTCTAATTGTATATTATAAATTGATTTGATTTTTAATTGGTTGTAAGATTTCCAATACATTGGGATAAGTTCATAAGAATCTAAATAACATGATAAATTTATTAAATTTTGTTAGGATAGATTTTAATATTATATTAAAAATAAGTTAAAATTTATCTTTATAATAAAAGTAGCTGCAAAACTTTAAAATATAATTGGTCTTATCTCTTATTAAATCTCTAGCATTTAAGTCATCAACCTAAACAATGCAGGTGATAAACTAATGCAAACAAGTAGTCTCTAAAAAGAAAATTTGGTTAAGGAGTAGTGAATGTGGTTCGTGTCATTTGTAGTAAAAGTTGTAAAATAGAATTAGGAATAATTAATGATGAGATAAGTAAAAGGAGGAATATTTAATTAGAGAAGGCAATGTCTTGTGGTGCTATAGGATCACCTAATCAATATGTTATGATTAAGACACATGACCTTATCCAACAAAAAAAAGAAGCTATAGTCGTTTTAGTTGTTTATGTATTTTTGTGTTTGTGGTCCAAGGTTTTCATAACTGAAAAAGCAGCCAACCGAAGGCAGCCACGTAGGCAAGAATCCCGTCACTCACCAACGCATTGGACAAGCGTGTGCAAAAATCATAGGTCTTTTCTACACATGCTTCAACTTTACTAAAAAAAGAATGAGGATCAAACTTTACTAGGTTTTCACATTTTGTTTTCACATAAATTTTACTTTCTCCTTTTCTTCCTACAATAATATACAAAATTAAATAATAACAAAATCATATTGTACCTACTCGCCGAGATAGAGATATTTTGAAGTGACAGTATATATCTCATAACTAAACTCTTATTTTACTTAAAAAAATCTTTATTATTAAACGATTATATATGAATTATAAATAATCATTATACGATGAACTCATTTCGAAAAGAAATATAAATATCAACTCTTCATAAAGTATAATTTATCTTATTCTATATTCTTAATTCAGATAACTTTCCACACTTATTATTACTATGTTCTTACTTAGTTAAACATCAATATTTTTTAAATTAATCTCTCTTTTTATCTCGAGCAACTGAGATCATTTACACTAAAAAAATATTTGGATTCTTACTGGACAATTTTCGAGCACATTCCCAATAAGAACACGTACCATTTCAAAAGGGTAACATTACACTTTATTTGGAAGGGTGAAGGAAAACGAAGAAGAGAAGAAAGAAATAAAAGAAGAGAATGAAATGAAGTGGCACACGGCATCATACACAGATTGTGATATTGAGCTGGGCTCACTGAAAGTGAAGGGGAGTGCCCCCACTATATAAGGCAATCACGTTTTTTTTTTTCAATTTGAGACGTGCAAAATAACATGAAAACATTCATATTCCCTTGCACATTCCTCTCTTGCTTATGATAAACTCTAAGGTGTTTATACATCATCATTAAGATGTTTCTTATTTTTAATGTTAAACTAATTATAATGAACTACCGAAAACATTGATTATTTTAATTAATACATTTATCACTTTTGATAACAACATATGTTAAAAATGTGAATAGTTAAACTAAAAGCATAGAATTACTTTTACTATGTGTAAAAACGTATTTAAATTAATTTAATATTGTGAATATAGATTTACATAATTTCGTTAAGTTTACATTTATTAACTATATAATCATCATAAAGAATTCAATAATATATATAGTGGTGAAAAAAATGAGGTATATATCAGTTTGGCATAAAATAAAGCCACACACTTCCATCTACTCCACAAGCTATCTCAATCCGTGACTCGTAGAGATTCTTCCACCAAAAAGCTTAGACAAAGAAGGAAAAGAAGGGAGAGAACTTGATCGTTTTTGTTTTGTTGAAACGAACTAACTATATTCGAGGAGAGCTGATAAAAAAAAACTATATTCGAGGAGAGAAAAGAAGGAGAATATTTGTAGTTGTTCAAGTGCAGAGAAGCATTCAATGACTGCGAACACAGACACGATGTCGATCATTGGCAAAATGTACTGTTCATCGTCTCAGACTATGCATGTGGTGAGAAAGAGGCCACGCGTGGTGAATGGTGGGGGTTTTGTAGTCATGGATTCTAGTGCCCAGAGGGCTGTGTTCAGTGTCGAGGGTTGTGGTGTTCGTGGCAAAAAGGGAGAGCTGATCCTAAGAGAAGGAGATGGAGGCGCTTTGCTTCTCATGCTTCGGAAGGTATATTTACTTTACTTTCTTTTTTATGTCAAAGTTTATGCAGGTAGACTTTAATCTGTATCTATTCTAAGTCTGAAGTCAAACAACAAAAACAAGAAATAACCAGTTTGGATTAGATTGAAGATAAAATTTCTGGTCAAAAAGTGTAAAATCACGTGGAATTTACTTTCAGTTGCTTATATGGTATGAGTTTGTATCGTTAAACATGTCTTTAAGGATGTGGTTATTCAATCTCAAGACTTGAAGAGGTTAGTTTTCATGAAATGTGCAGGGAGGCATGGTTGAGGCCTTGAGCATTTACAAGAAGTGGAAAGGTTACAGTTTAGACTACGAAGGATCAAGGAAGCTGGTTTTCAGCTTGAGAGAACCCAATTCTTGTTTGGTTAAGAACAAGGCAATCAGAATCTCCACCAGGAACAGAGGCTGTGATTTTAAGATCAGTGGCTATTTCTCGGACAAGTGTTGTAGCATTGTTGACTCCAAAGGCAACGACGTAGCACAGGTACGCCAACCAATTCATTTGTTTGTTGAGTTGATCAGAATGTGCATAACAGTATCACATGAAAGTAGCATTAATGTGCTGATTGATGATCTATTTATTAGGTGAGGGTGATGAAGGAAGTGGAGGAAGTGATGGAAAACAATGATTTTTATCATGTGGTGGTGAAACCTGGGATGGATCAAGCTTTTGTTTTTGGAGTCATAGCTATCCTTGATTACATTCATGGGGAATCTACCACCTGCTAAATTCAAAAAACTTATCAAATATGATTGAACGTGTCTACAACCAAGTTGGTATGTATTCGATATAATGTTTCTTTAAGAATTGATTCTTATTTTGTTGTATAAAAAAATTATTATTTATCTTTTTTCACTTTGGATCATTGCTTAAATCATCTGATTTAATTTAATTGTTTTTTATCGATTTTTTTTATGTTGAATCCTGTGAACTAATGGTGATTAAACATTTTCTAAGACAAGAATCATAAAAAATAGTCTAGAATTAGTTTGTCTTGCACATTAGGAAGAAATGTAGCCATTAAGGTAGTTTTCCTTGTATTAAAGGAGTTTGTCTTACATTGGATTTGTCTTGTTTGTTTAATAATGATGAATGTGATTTGTTCCCTGCAAGATGGTTAAAGTTCTTTCACTCAAATGTTTAATCTTTTGGCATATGTTGAATTTTGAAGGCTTTATACCTCATGCGTGTACGTAATTTGATGCTATAGTAGTGAATAACATCACAAATTTCATGTTGAATGAAATATTCTCTTCAAAAAGTGGCTGATTGCAGAGTTTTCTGATTTGAAATTCTCTGAATGATGTTATGATCTTTATAACTACGCTTTTTGCAAGTAAAGATGCTTTGAACATAAAGGTAATGAAACTCATTGTTTGGCTTTATCCATTATTCATATATTTATGATATACATTCATTAGTTGTTGGAAGATATTTACCAAAGTTGAGATTGGACACCACTAACTTTTTTCATATTCAACATAAATAAGTTGAACTATAGTTTATTTCGTTTATATGTAAATCAGGTCCAACGGAGACATAATCTCTTTTAATAACTCTATTAAAAAATAACTATTTTTTATTGAGAAACTTAATTTTTATATTAAAAAGTATCCAATTTTAATAATTTTTTATAGGATTTATAAAATGAGTAAGTTTTTATTTTAATTCTTAAGATTTTTTGTTTTTATTTTAATTCTTAACATTTTTTTTTCATTTTTATAAGGTTAAACCTCTTCTTTACGTCAACTATTGATGTGTCAAATAAAAAACAATACTATTTTAGATGACTCATGATTGTATATTATATCATATCAACATGATATTTTTTTTAAACTCTACATTACTAAAATAAGTATTATTTATCTACTTTAAAATGATCTTAAAACTTCAAAATAACAATGTCATATTTTCGAAGAATAAAATAATATACTTTATGATGATAAAAGTTAAAGCATAGTTATTTGAAAACAAACAATGTAAAAAATACAGTCAAAATCAAAAGATAGTTATTTAAATAAGATTAACAAATTATTTAAGTCTATTTTATACACCATTGACAAATAAATAAATAAAAATTATTGAAGTTTAATAATTAAACATACTCAATTTTATATTAATTTTAAACAATCCCTCGATTATTATTTAATAGTTAATAAAAAGTAGAATAATGTTTCTTTCATCCTTACTTTTTTACATTGATCTAACGTCCTTCTTTAGTTAGTTCTTTTTCTGTTCTCGGTCCTTAGGGAACAGTGTATTAAAAAGGTAATAATATCCTTCGGCAATTTTATCTTAATATTTTCTTTTTTTTACTTTATAATGGAAATATCAATTAGAAAATAAATTATTTACTATTTTAAAATATAAAAATATTTTATTAAATGATTAAATGAAATATGAAATACTATTATAAGAAATTTAATAAATATATGACACACCCAAATTATTTGTCTGTTTTTTTAGGACTGAATTTTGTTGATTACTTACTGTTTTGAATTTTGAGGTTGCTTCCCAAAATCGATGAATTGGATTGCTTGCAGGGTAATGGGCTCCAAGCAACGTGGACTGGACTGTTTCTTCCTGCACCTCCAAATCTTCTTCTGCCACCTTCATACACAACATGAAAATACATTTTTGTCTTTTTTGTGTCACCCCGTAGAGTAGTTTCCGGATTATGTAATTTGGAAACTCATTTGAAAAAAGACTTCTGGATTACATAATCCGGAAGTTAAATAAGACTTCCAGATTATGTAATCCGGAGAATAATCATGCATCTGAAAAATGGCTTCCGAATTATGTAATCCGGTAGCTAATTACAAATTTGAAAAATGACTTCCAGATTATGTAATCCAGAATATTATAAAGGAGATTTTTGGAAATTTGAAAACTTATGGAGGTGAGAGAAGAAGGTATGGAGGTGCAGGAAGAAACAGTCCGTGGACTGTTGCTTTAATGGCCCATGTATAGGGCTTTGCTTGAAATTATAATTATTCACAAATTTACTTTTTAGATTCGAATGTTATTCAATTGTGTATTTTACTGTTCAACAAATATTATTTTATGAATTCTATCACTAATTTTTTATTTTCGATCACTGTATCAACAATTATTTCAAATTTTACACATTTTTCTAATATGTTAAATTTCTCAAATGATGACGAATAAAAAAATTAAAAAAATCGCAACAATGTAGCTTATTAGAAATTGAACAGAATGATGACGTATGAAAAAATTAAAAAGAAAATGAAATTGGCATTGTTTATTACCAATGATTAAAAGGATTTATTTTATCTTTTATAATTATATTTTAGAGAAATGATTTAAATAATTCTTACTTAGAGATCAAATAATTACATGAAGACCTCTATATTCAAATTGATTGGGAGATTTCTTATAGATTTTTCCCCTTTCTTTTTCACGGTTTATGTTAGGCAGTTAAATACCAACCAAAATCAATACTAAAAATAAATTTAATATATAAATGAGTGAAACATATTTTAGCAAAATTGGTTGGATTGAATTAAATTTAAATTCTATTTTTTTTAAGATTGATATCATCATATAAAAAAATATATTTTAATAAAATTTGTCAAAATTATTATGTTACCCGCTATTAAACTTTAAAAGTGAAAATTCAATTCAAAGTAATTAAATTGTACAACACTATAATGAACTCTACAAGGTCCGTTTCTTTATTAATAATGTTCCTTCTTACTTATTTCAACAAAGAATTTAAGACACATTCTTTCTATTTCATCGTATTCTGAACCTCAAACATGAGTAAGCATCACAATGTATTGAATGTCGTATACCTTTGAAAAATGAAATCAAAGCACTTTAAGATAACAAAACTTGGTATATGATATTTTATATTAGCACTTGGTACATGATTGATCTACCACCAGGTAAGTACACATTGACTACAAATGGACTTACAAAATCAAATATAAAATAAATAGTGATATTGTTATAAAAAATCTCCAGTTACCAAGCTTCCTAGTGTATGTCTCTTACTTACTACTATAGTTATAAAAAATTGCCACCTTGAATAGGTAGATGTAAGCAATGCTCTATTTTTTTTACGTGAGAATTAAAGGAAGAGGTCTACATGACTGTGCCACACTGAATTGATATAATCCTTATATGATCTTAAACAAGCTAATAATCATTATTCTTGAAAACCAACAAGTTCAATCAATCTTTCTTTTATCACTCTAAGTATTAAGAAAACTTTTCATTCGTTCATTGTGTTGCTCGTATGCGTAGATGAAATCATTCTTGCAGAAAATAGTTTAGAAAAAATAAATAACATCAAAAGATATTTAAACATGCTTTTGAGATAAAATATTTAGGACAATTGAAATTTTTTCTAGGATTTGAAATAACTTGATCAAGAGAAGGGACACATCTATCTTAAAGAAAATATATGCTATTGTAGACAATTGAATGCTTGCGGCAAAGCTATCATCATACACTCCCATTTTGAAATCAACAAAGCATCTCTTTGAACAAGACACATGTATCCACTAACCATAAACATATCGAAGACTTATTGGACGTCTTCTCTACTTGACTAACACTAGACCTCACATTTGTTTTGTTGTTCATCTCTTGAGCCAATTCACACAATCACCCTTTGTTCATCGCCACCAAGCTGCACATCATATTTTGAGGTATATAAAAGTTGATCCATCACAAGGAATATTCTTTTTTTCCAATTATACACCTACAAGGTTTCAATGATTCTGATTGAGCTGCATATTTAAACACGTGACGTTTGATCACCAATTTATGTGGTGAACTTTTTAATATCATGGAGGGCCAAGAAACAAAGCATTGTGTCACACTCCTCTTCCGATCCTCTTCCGAAGCTAAACATTATGCCCTTATTGCCACCGCAAGATACAATGGTTATCTTGTCTTTTCACATTATTTTCAAATTACTATTGCAACTGTAAATCTTTATTATGATAATCAAACCACGAGACACATTGTATCAAATTCAAACTTTCACTAAGCACATCGATATTAATTATCATGTTATTAAATGCATAACAACATGTTTCATCTACTTCCTATAAGATCCAACGAGCAACCAACAAATGCTTTTAGTGATGTTCTTATCAAAACACGTTCAACATGCATAACTGCAAGTTTGAGATGACCAATATGTCATATCAAGCTTGAAGAAGGGTAATGTAGTTTTAGAGCGAGGTTCGTTTTCAGTGTCATAGACTTAGGTCCATATTCATTTTTATGGTTTAACGTCACTTTTATCTTATTTTATTTATTTAATTTTATTACACTTATATTCTAATTTCAAATTGATATATAAAAATGAGATGTTAGGAAAATAATATAATTTCTAATAGATATAAAAAATGACATGTTGTTGGAGATCCCACATGAAGTAGAGATTAAGACATTTCATTATATATGATATCAAAGTCATTTCGAGTCTATCCTAGCGAGCGTTTGTGTTGGGCCTATCGTCTCACCTGTTATCGGGCCGTTATCGGACCACCCATAATATATAGTCTCACCACGAGTTAGCACTTTCGGTGTGAGGGGTGTTTTGGAGATCCCACATCGACTAGATATTAAAATCTTTCATAGTATATAAGTGATGTTTCTTGAGCTTATCAGACCACCTGCTATCGGGCCATTATCGGACCACCTATAATATGTTATCCCACGCACGAGCTGTCAGGTGCAAACCTCATTTCATAAACCTATTTTATGGAGTTGAGTTAGGCTTAAAGTGCACTTCTTAATATAGGAAAAAAAAGCTAGGAGAATTCTTTTCCGTACAAGTACAGCTTGGGTTTTCTATGTTACATTCAAATGTTTCGAATCAGTTGGACCTGATATTCTGTTCCAAGGCAAAATATGGTGGCCTCCACTGCCGAGATTCCATCTTTTTCTTTTTTACTTTGGGTTTAGCTTCTTCAAAAGCTTCTTTTGCCTGAATGCCAGAAAGGGTTCTTGAAACAAGAAAAAAGGTACCTTGACGGGATGATCCAGCCCTGTTTGTGCGCTGAAAATTGGCCTTTGATGTTGATTTTACAGTGAAAATGAACGTAATGAAAAGTCAAACTCTTCATCATGCTCTTTACATCCCAAGTGATAATCATCCAAGAATCAATTGACATTAAATTCAGTTTCCCAACATATATACCACTAAATTCAAACAAATCTATCATAATATACCATTATCAATATAAATTACAGGCTTTTCTCATATCAAATTTCATCTTAAAATCAATTATCAAGTAAATTGTCTAACAAAAATTCAAGTGGCATACCAAGAATTGAGGTATCTGGGTTGGGATTTTACCGTAAATGGTCAGTACTGAAGTAGCAGAATCTTACTCCTCACTTGTGTCGCAGATCATGCAACCTGATCATACAGAGGATTGAGCAGGCTTTCTAAGATTCTAATAATAACTTTTGATAATATATAAATGGATATAAATATCGAATTTTATAAAATTAAATTAAACTTAAAAATATTCGGTTTCTAATACAATATTAAAATTATGTCACTAATTTACTATATAATCAATTTCTCTGTTGATAAAAATATCACAAAATAAGATGAGTATACCTTTATAAGAAAGTATGTTAAACTTTTCAAAACAATTTGGCAAGATTCAATTTCTTTTCTGCATCAATGAGACTCAGAAAAGAGAATGTTAAAAAGTCACTATTTCAATGTTATTTTCTATATTATTTTAGACTTCCCCTTTTTTCCCCTTCTGAATGTTAAATAAAAAACTGAAGATGATACCACTGACACTGTCCTTGTACTGTTCATGCATATGCAAGTGTGGGCTCAAGTTATAGAGGTGTGAATTGAAGTGTCTAAATAAATTGACAAAAAGAAGTGTCTCTTTGTTCGAAGCTCTTTAATGTTTACTGATCCTTGTGGTCAATGTAGGGTCACAGAAATCACGTAAAGGAAAACCAATGATGATTTGCACGTTTAGTTCCTGTTTAGTAGCTAAGGTACAAGTAGAAAAATGGGGACAGAAGTTGGATGCTCTTATAAAGCTCTTCCTTATTGGATTAACTAGGCCATTTTTTCATTGAGGGTGGACGTGCACGAGGAATAGAACGCAGATTGATTTCATGAGCACTATGAGAGGGGGTTAGGTAAACTACCTTTTAAACAAAGTGCATAATTGGATATCATTTCGGTGACCCATCAAATGATGGATTCCATTGTGTTTATTGAGAAATGGTGCTAATTTATGAGGCAATACAATAGCAGTGAGGAGAAGTTCAATGTACCAAATTTGGTTCTTACAAAATACTCTTCTTCACATGGAAAACCAGTGTCTTTATGTGGGTATATGTTTTCGATCTTGTTTTACTTTAAGGTTACTACTTCTTCAAACTCTCTGTAGTCTGTTCCCAAGTAAAGAATAATACTTTGCATTTATTGCCTTTGATTCTTGTTTTTAACCATTTTGAAACTCATCTCAATGCTTATTTGCTTCTAACATTCGTTTCTCTTCTACTTTCTAGCATTTTAAATTAAGATAATCCCCATTCTGTATACTTATATCTCAAGATCTGCCACTGAGAAATTATACTTCGACACCAAATACATGACCTTATAAGTCGTTGACTCTCTTAGTTTTTTAATCTATATGTAGTAAAATAGTAGATGATTTTGGTTGTTTGCTCTAACAAAAACACGTAAACACCAACTTTGAAAATCTGTTAGTAGCAAAGTTAACTTATTGGAAGAGACGTAGAGTGATCAAGCTCTTATTTATTTATTTTCATCTTTTTATCTTTGAGTGAATGAGCTCCAAGTCTTCAATAAAAACACGCAAATGGCAATAAAACGACATATAATATAATTAATAATGTTCTGATCTGTTGGATGTTTATACTGACCCCACTTATTTTCTTTGTCGGTTTCGATGTATATCATGTTACAATTTGCAGAAAACTCCTGGAGTAGATGCACACCACAACCATGTTTGTTCTTTGTCACACTACTAACCTTCTTGGTGACACAAACGTGAATTGGGTGTTCTGATAAAGAGCACCGATGCCAAAGGTTCCCAGTGTATGATCACACTGTAAAAGTTACAAAACATTGTAACTTAACGCATGGATGCAGTGCAATGAAATTCAGGTATGAGAAAAGCAAGGCATCACAAGGCATTCAGTTAGAAGCACAAGAAAAGGAACATAAAATGAAAGATGTGCAACTTTTTGCAGCTTCACTTCAGTCCAGTGCATTTTTATTGTGACCCAAACTCTAATGTGAAGTTTGGTTTGCATACACATACTAAGTGTAGCTTGGAAATGCTAAACTTTTCCAACAAAAGCGATGGCCCTTTCACTTGAGGGAAATTTCCCTGCACCTTCGTCTTGTATAAATATCTCTAATGCAAAATGCCCCCATTAAACAACTTTCCTTAATTTCTTTTTTTATTATCAAAATAAAGTCATCACTGTTAAATGGCCATGCTGCAAATTGACACAAACAGCCAAGCACATCTGGAATTATTAGCTTGGAAAAGCTTCAAGATTCTCATATTCTTTTATGCATACAGCTATAGCCAATGAACGCAGAAAATTGTTTCTTTTCAGGACTGCTTGAGCCTTGAGCCAGCCATCATAATCTTAACTTTGCGCTGTCTTTTTGTTCTGTTTCAAATTCAATAGTTGCAAGACTTTTCAGCTTTATTTCCTTAAAGCAGATTTCCTTAACAACCCCAATGCTAAAATTAAACACCACAAATTAACAACATAAGGAAATACATCAAGTTTTATGCTCTTAAGGATGGTTTCTTACTTGATTTCAGTATTATATTTCAATGAAAAATTCAATTTTACTTTAATAATCTGCCGCATAGTAAAGATTAGTATCAGAAAACAGTATTAAAAACACAAAAGAAAACTGTATCTAAATTTTGCCTTTTCCAGAAAACACCAAGAAGGCAAACAGATTAGAAGAACTGAATTTAAGAATGTGCTAATCAGTCTGTATATACATTAAAGATCATAGAAAAAAGGAGCTGGTACTAAAGTCATCATAGGATAAATCCCTGAACCAATCTAAACATAAAGGGCCAGTGTTAGAGAGCCTTTGTTATAGATTTCTAAAACCTGTCACAGTCACAGAAAAACACTTGCGCACAGAGTTTCCAATTCTATGCTTCATGCTTAACCTGCAACCGCAAGAGCCAAAAACAAAACAAAAAACAGACCTTTTAACCGGAGATAGAAGAGAAGCAACTTTCCGATCGAATCAATTGTGGAGCTCGAACCCCGAGAGCTCCACTGGAGTTCGATCGGAGAGGCTTGGGAGAATCGAGGCTCCGGCGGAGGAGGCGTCCCATGGCGAAGATGGGGTGCTCTGTTTTATTGAGAACGGTGGATGATCGGAACTCTCTGCAGAAGGTGATGTGGCGGTCCAGGGCTTCTTCGGTGGTGATGACTCTATCTGATCTCACCACCTCGTGTTTCACAGCCTCCACACACAACCCACAGAGCCACCGGCCCTGGTACCTCTGACGCACCCTGGAGATGTACGCAGGGGTGCATTCCTCTGTGAAGCCGCACGAGTCGCATTTCACACACTCCACTTCCACCTGAGACGCAATTTTCAGTGAGGATGAATTCTGAGTCTCTGACCCTGAAATTGCCATGCCTTGATGGTATTGCCGGAACAGACCTTGCAAGATCACACACACCCTCTCTCTCTCTCTCTGTTTCTCTTTTTTGTTTCTCTCTTAATAGAGATATCGTGAGGGGGGGAGGAACTGAGAGGCAGGGAGTCAACTCAGATTTGTGTTGTCCTATGCTAACAAACTAATGTTAGAAAACTGTGTCACACAATAACATTTCTTAGTATAAATAAATACGCCTGATATAATATCAGGGTCCTTCAAATGGATTAGAAATGAGTCACTCACCACCTTTTAACTTGTCATTTTGGTGTTTTCTGTTGCCACGTGTCTCTCCAACCATATCGCACCATGGACAACCACCGTGATTGGCTGCTAGTAGATCGCTGTCATTTTGTTTCATTTGGCCACATTTTTCTGATGTTTAACCGTTCAAGTTTATCTCGTTAATCCCATAAACAGAAACTTACAAAAACATAATAAGATTTGCTCCTCGGAAACTATAGTGTTATTAGGTACATTTCATTTTTTCTGAACAAGAAATGAGTTTAATGTCCACTCTAGGAAGCCTTTGACTCAATTTTAATCCAAATTCGTTTCACTTGGTCGTCATTCTTAAGTTACTTGTACGCATATGCCAAGGAAATTTCTTTTCTTTGGATCCGTGGTCGTATTTTCATTGTTATTTGCTAACTTGTAGGCATTGATTGTCAATTATTTTCACATGTGAAAAACAGATTGTTGTCTTAATTTGTTTTATGTCTCTTCCTGACTGATGCAGGTGCGCAATCAAACATTTCATACATATAATATAATATATGTGTGCGTGTTTATGTATGGATGGATTGTGTCTTCACTATTGAAGCAGCGTGACTATAAGTTGGTCCTTAAGGTAGGCGTGACGTGTCATACAAAGTTAGTGCTATTAAATGTTCAAACTGCACTTGATATGGTTATTTTCCTACTGCACCCGCCATTCTATTCTGGTATATCCACCTGCTTTTTAAAGGGTCTCGTTGTTCAATTAATAAATATAGATACGAGTCAGCCATCAAATTATTAGAAAAAAACAGCTCAAACCAAAATCAAGTAGTTTTCATGTCTTTCACTGTTGATTAGTAGATTCCAAGGTAAGAAAAACATGAACTGGTTAATGAATCATGAGTTGACTTTCCTCGAGACAGAACTTCATTATATGGCAAAGGACCCACCATCCAAATTAAATGAGAAGGAATTTCAACCTATATAAATGATTGCTAAACTAAAAAAAATGTGTGATACCATTCTCAAGCTTGGTTCTGCTAGTTTTATTTGCGGTCATGTCACATTTCAAATATTCACCTTCTAACATATTAAACCATGTTTATTCGAGATGCACAATCACTTTTATATTTTGCTCACCGAATGCAACGACTACCAATTGCATATTATATTGTCTCCATCTTCACCATGAAGCACTACAAGAATATAAGGCGTTCTCATGTCTTGAAAAGTTGACATGAAACTCTCACTGACAAGAAGACATGGCATTCTCATTATGAGCTGGGAGCTTTCATGTGTTGACAGTTTTGTCAACTTCTTTTCTTTCAAGTTGATACTAGAGGGGTGTTTTACTTACTGTAGTTCATCTTTAAATGCGACAATACGTTAAACATGCCTTAAGCAAGTGGCAGAAGTGGCCTTTGAAGTGCGGGAATCAGAAGGCTCCTAAGTGACTATATATCTCATTCATTGTATGAAAATGACATCGATCGCAATTGCTTCAAATTAGCCATGTGCAATTCTAGAGGGATGTAGACACATTGAGAAGTTGCCATCGTGATATTTAGGTGATACTACTCCTTCTCTGCAGAAAACCTGGACCTGCAAAAAAGGTTAGTCCCCATAACGTGACAAACGAGAGTACAAGTCTTCCATTGGAAGAAGTGTTTATATTTCTTATTCAATTATTCCCCAAACAGAATTGTGTCTGAAAGAAAATATGTGAGAAAAAAAAGACCTGGGACTCGCATTCACCAACAAGAGTAAGACTGTAATCGATAAGAAGGGAAGGAATCTTTTCCTATTGGGACCAGTGCTACAAATGATACATCAAAGAGTGGTGCCTTTTGACATGCATGCATTAATATTACTTTCAAGACTTTTTGTACATGGTTGGAGACAAAATATTGAAGTAGTGTCTGTTGGTGATTTGTGAGCAACCTGCACTGGTCCCTTTCAACATGGCATTTTAGGTTGAGTCCAAATCTGGAGTAAGTGATTTGCTTGCCAGTAGGCATAAAATTGAAGGCCAAGAGACCCCTGGTCCATGTGGTTGGCCCCATGACTGCAACACTCATCATATCCAAAACCAACGGGTTCTGCTGCCAATCGGTTTAACGGACAAGTAACCTGCTATGGTGCACATATTTTTAAGGTGTCACTTGAATCTTCCTATTTCAATGCAGCTACTATCTGTAAATCTCTCAAATGGTTTGAACCAGGTTTATAGGTGATGTGATAGAATCATTCAGTGGTTGATTCTTGAGACTGTTTTTAGCATCAAACTTGGTGTCTCCACTGCTTTAATTTTGATGTGCTAGATTCTAACCTATGGGTCCGTACGATTTATGGAATAATAGATGCAGTTCCAAGCATGTTAATTTGGTTTCTCATTTTAGATGTAACTTTTAACTGAAAAGCTAATATAGTATCTACACTTAGTGTAAAGGTAATTTCATACTACTTTTCAACGATTGTCCAAACAGACACTGTGGACTACGTAGTTTGGAAGTTCGCAGGCTTATTTCTTGATAATATTTTCCTGTCCTCTCTCGCTATCTGACGCCTCAAAAGCAGTGCTATTTTGTGTGTCATTCTATATTGGTAAGCGACCCATCAAGCTTTTTTCGCTCTGATGCTTCTGATGAGATTTCTGGTCATTTTACATTAGGTAATATGAGTATGGACTATAAGCATGTTTACAGAGTAAAGGGTTTATACTCACCAAACAAGAAGATTCAAGCCAGTATAAGCATCATCGTGTTGAATTACTCTTCTTCAATACCAATTCCATGCTTCTGATTCTGAAAGAATAGGATTTGTGCACAGCTCCATGGTATCCAAAAACCTACTGCTTCATTTACAAGGATAATTAATAAATGTGGACAAAGTGGTCAATAATAAGGAAATTGTTATGCTGGTTCATGGTTCATAAATAGAAAATTGATTCTCTTGAGATTTCATAATAAATTATGAGATTTTATGTAATTAATTTCTTTCATATCTATGACAGATTGGCTAAACAGTGTGGTCTTTTTGAGTTCTAACCAGTGTGATTGGAATTGTTTTTGAGTTTGTATTGTTTTGAACAATCTCTTGATTATTTAATTCAAGAGGTAAAAAACTAAACACACAGAATAAGGTTTGGAGATTGAATTCAATTGAGGAAAGAAATCATACTCAACCTCTTTTTCTATCTTCTTAGTCTTCTCTTTTAAATTTCTTCTGCTTAACAAATACAAACTCTTATTAACTATTTTAAGTAACTAACAACTGCTGGAGACAATATTTAGAATTTATCTTGCGTGGCAACGTATCGCAATGATTATGAGAAAGTTTGGTGATCATATGAGAAGGTAATGTTTTCTACGAATTCAGTTTTTCAACTTCACTAAAAAGAAAATTGCAGTGTGCATAGAATTGGTAACTGACAGCTTCAGCTTTTCATTAACAAGGGTGTGTTCACTTTGTATCAGGCATCTTATGATATGTAAAAAGATGCATGTACTACATGAAAAAAAAAAGAGAGCATACGGTACTGTCCATGATATTTAAATTATTTTTGTTCCTTTTCTACCTTGTCAGATCTGGAACTAGATTTCTGTAATGAAAGAGTTTGTAGATTTCCAAGAAAGACAACCTTAATCAATTGGCACATCACTAGATACTACTGCTACTACTTCTCATTGTAACAATTAAAATTAGATAGTGTAAATTAAGCAGTGATATTCATAGCATACCTGCCAACTCCGTTTCTACTCTCCAAATGTGAAATGAAACTCTGTAATAACCATCTGAAAATGCATACCATCCAAAAAAAGTAGGAGAAATTCGTTATCAGAATCCTTGAAGGATAAATAGTCACACATTATCCTAAGGTTTGTGAAGTTTCGCATGTAACATTAAGGAGATCCAACAGTAAAATTAACGCACTAGTGCAGTTGGCAGAAAAATCTCAGCAGATGCAGATCGGGCCAACAGAAAGGGAGACAAGAAGAAATAATGGCACATGACTCTTTTATAAAAGGATACTGAAATATATATATATTTTTTTCTAAATTATACTGTGTTGTGACACATAATAATTGTAAACTGTTTTTTATGGTTTAGGGTTTATAATTTGTATAATCTTTATAAACTGTTGTTTTATGCAGTTGTTAAATCAATATTTTTCTTTACAAAAATTAATGTTAGGGTGTTAATATATCCACAATGCACCAGACTACAAATTATAAAGATTATATATAAAGAGATGAAATAATTTTTAAATTAAATACATTCTCTTACAACATCACAACAATAAAATCTTTCACTTTCCAATTACCAAAGTAACATTTTTTTAATGTTATATAACTAAATTAAAATTTATGTGGAAAGATTAGATATAGTAACTATCTTTTTTTAAGAATTACAAACCTACACACTTTTAACTTTTTATTTTTGAATTAAAATTTTATTTTTGAATTAAAGTAATTGAGATATATTGTTCATAATTTTGAATATTGTTTCAGTCTATATTGTTAAATTTATTTGAGTAAATTATTTATAAATAATTATATTTTAAATACTTTTCTTAAATATTTAATCTCCTTTATATTAAATTGGTGTTTTTACAAATTTAGAAGAATTTAAAACTACTACTGATGTATTTGTCACTTAACATTTTCGAACTGCATGTCTCATATTTATCTATATAATTGTGCTAATAATGTATCTTAATATATTTACATATAATTAATATATATATAATCGTTTATATATTCTTATCATAAAGTATTGTCTCCGTAAATATTTAAGAAAAACAATATGAACACACCTACATATTTCAATTTAGTTTTAGAATTGAGATACAATAGTTGAAATTGAGGTTTGATGGACATATAGTAGAAATTTAAGTCAACGTTAAACTATTTTGGGGTTTGGAGTAGTTAATTTAAATAGGATTTTTTTTACAAAATGCATAATTGGATTAGCTATATCTTGATGTTTTAATTTTGTTTTAACATGTAATAGTTGAGAAAAATGTTTTAGAGATTGTTTTGTTTGAAATTGAATGGTTATGATGTTAAGATTTTATGTTAAGATAAAATGTAATTTTTTTTAGGAGTATCTCGATTAAAATGTCATAAATTGATTTGATAATGAAATGGTGATTTTGAATATAAAGATAGATTATAATGAAGTTATATTTGTTAAAATAGATAAATTTGAACAATTAGATTATTGAATGTATGATATAGATTTTGCATAATTATCTATGATGTTTTCATTTAAGTTGGATATTTTTGTTAAATAAAAATTAAAGCGATACATGTCTTACTTGTCTGGGTGAATTTCATTTAAAGTATAGTTTGATCGTTCAAGCAAAAGTCTCATTGAAACATATCTTGAAAGTCAAGCGCAAGTCTTATTGCTTTAACAAAATCTTGTTTCTCTCAAAGCAAAATTGAAAAAAAAAAGACACTTAATATAATGTAAATTTTATTGAACAATTGAAGTGTTTTGGAGAAGTGTTACGTATATATGTATTGATTAGATAAAGATTTTTAATGATGTTATATACTAACCCAACTCCACAGTCATATTTGGATCTATTGGTTGTCTTATACACATCTTCACTCTTTACTTAAAGTTTGAATGCGTGAATCTCATGTCTACTTGGAAAGTATTGATGTTTCATGCAACTTAATCCATCATACAATTATCCCTCAACAATCTCGTTTATCTTTCAAAAATCCACACCTAATCTAGATTCCCCATCTTTCTTCTTTACCAACAATATTGATATCCATCATGGTAGCATACTTGACCCAACAATCTATAATCTCCAATTTAATTTTTCAACTTTACTACTCAGATGAAGTCATTTTATAATGTGTCATTAATGTCAACCCTGCTCAAGCACCAGACAAAAGAAAATTTCACTTTTAACTTTGAAACAACCTTGATAGTTACTCTAGAAAACGGTGTATAACACTTCACTATGTCGAAGTACTACTTACAAAGATGTATTATTTATCTTTATTTGAAGTCGAATTATGAAACAAGTTACCCTAATTCATGACTCGTTCCATACTTGTTGTGCAACTACTACTTCCATATTTTTTTAATTTGGAGATGTCACATTTATATTTATCACGATTAAGAGAAAGTGATCGACATAAAGTTAATTCATCCCGAAAGATTATATATAGGTCCTCCAAAGACAGAAGTCTCAAACTCACTTAGAATTTGAGTCCACCGATAATAACAACCACCTACCGTGTATATATAAAAAAAACATATTACACTAAAACAAATGTTGGTGTAAAACTATTAGCTGAAAAAACCATTTTAAAACTTACAACCAAACACCTACCATGATTAAACTTATTTCGTTAAAATAAACTTGTGTTCAATATCAACTTCACATAATATAGAAATAACCAACCCAAAACATATACAAAAAAGTATACTCTACTTATAGAATTTAGATAAAAAATCATCTTGATTTTGTCATGAGTGTGCACCCTCACCACTTTATCAAGATTCTTTTCATTCTTAATACTTTCATCTCTATTCATAACAATCACTTTGACTTAACCACAAACAAGATTTAAAAAAAACAACCTTATTAAACATCTTATTAGAAACTTTTAACTAAGTCTTGAAGCTAGACTTAAACAAAATCTACACGTAAGAGAAGCACAATAAACTCACTACTCTCAGGTCATCCTAAGATGAATTACTTTGATACCATTAAATGTAACAACCCAAAAAATACATCTAACTATTACAATACAAGTTCTACATATTTTTATACAAGCTTAAAGTTTTTCAAAACATTCTTAATATATGATTAAAGCTTTTAAAAATACAAAAACATTTATAATATAAGGTTCAAAAGTACATCCTAAAGCCCTCGAGACCCATCGATACCCGTATGATCATTTGCTCGTGTACGTAGTATAGTCATCGCAGATCAAACACAACAAGAAAAGTAAAGGTAAGCTAACAAAAAGAAATTTCATAACATATCTAATTCATGCAAAAAGAACCAATCAAACTAATAATTTATAAACATTTTTTTAAATGCTGTCATATAAAATTTCAATACCAATTTCATCATTCATATAGATCATTGGATTTCATTTCAATCTCACTAACTACACATGAATCCATCGTCTTCCGGAAGACTCGTTAAGTATGCCCCTACCAGAGACTAACACCTGATCCAAAGATTACCAGAGAATCCAAGAGAAAGGATAAGGGTAAGTTCAAACACCCAATACTGAGTTTCTGCAGCGGGACTCGGTGTGTATGAACTCCCTCTCAGCTTCTCACCACGTGATATCTTAGTATATATGACTTAGATCATCAGTGAAGCTAGAGGATCTCTATTAAACATAGGTTTTTCACACTTAATGCCATCAAACAACAACTCATACATTATCCCAAATGTATGACATCAATTTCATACAATTTTCATTATTCATATATAATACATATCATTCAATCACATCATTTAAAAATTCATACTATTCAATAACATTTCCAACATAAAAAACAATATTTAACTTTCAAACTATCAAAATATAATATTTATACATGTTCACACAACATAAAACCAAACAATTTTATCAACTAACATCCCTACAAGAGAAATAGAAACTTGGGCCCATGTTCCTTCCACATTCAAATCTTCTAGCCTATGGTACTATTGAAAGTTAAAGTTAGTTTCTCTTACATAAAATTCTACTAATGAAAATTCTACCTCAAAGAGGGGAACCACTCCAAAATTTAGGAGCCTATAGCAAGTTATCCAAATATTGCCAAATTTTAGTATATGGTAAAGAAGTTGAGAGGATCACCTTTCTCAAATGTCTCCATCAAGATCGGTGACTAAATCACAGAGAATAAGAGATCTTTAAATATAAATGAACTTACTCTGTTTGAAAATCTGATCGGGTAGAAATGTACCTTCAATTCTAAGCTACATAGTGGTGTGATCATATTTTGAAACATATAAGGTATGAAAGAGAAATTAAAGAGAGGAACGAGTGGGAGAGAGGAAGGATAAAGCGAGGTTACGATTCTATTTCTTTTCTTCTTGTTTTTTTTTCTTTCTCTGTTGTTACATTATTTATTAAAATTTAAATTATATATGTATTAAAGATAACTTCTTCTTATTATTATTATATACTATAAAAAAATTATCACTGTTTAATATTAAAAACAGAATAAATAATATTATTATTCACACATTTATATTGTCAGTATAAATTTATTATTTATTTTAATAAATATAAATACACATAAGAAACATAAATTTATTTAATGCACATAATAATATATTTAATATATTATAATTAAAATATAGTGAACATAATAATTATATATTATAAATTTATAAAATATTTGATTTATTTTTTAAAATATTTTTGAAAGATAACTTCAAAATTTTCATAAAAATATCAATATCTTGTGGTAAATGTGTAACCAATTTTTGGAAGTAAATAAAAATTTACTAAAAAATCATATTATTTTTATTAAATCATTTAATAGGTAAAAAAATAAATATTTTGATATAAAAATAGTAACATGTTGTCTTTTAATTTATAAAATATCTAAAATAAAATAATAAAACTAATATTGATAAAATATAAAATAGGAAATAAAATGTGGAGGTATGGATAAATATAACTATACAGGTATAAATGTAATGTTATGTGTAGAGTGTAAATAATATTATTTTTATATTTTTTAATTAATTACTAAAAGGATAAATTACTATTTATTTAGTCGTTATATATAATTAGTAACGGGTAAATTCCCTATCTAGCACTATTTACACTTTTATTTCCCTAACTAGCACCCTTTTGATTTTATTTCCCTATCTAGCACCCTTTTGTTTTTATTTCCTTATCTAGCACCCTTTTATTTTTTATTTCCCTATCTAGCACCATTTCAAAAATAAATAAATAAATAAATAATTATTATTTTTGTGATAATTTTAATTTTAAATGCATTAAAAAATAATTATTTTTAATGTTTAAAATAGTTAGAAATATAATAAATAAATAAATAAATGATTTTTTACAAAATAAAAAAAGTAATAAATTAAAAATATTTAGTTTAAAATTATTTTTTTAAGAATGAAGAAAATAAGAAATTAAACCCTACAACAACATAAAAGTTGAATCTATAAACATAAATTAGTATTTATTT
>Ga0123342_1002109_pt1 | contig 33350 bp, 17 predicted proteins | sample Turbeawhitnodule_FD_89960 | JGI IMG/M metagenome (GOLD analysis project Ga0123342, IMG submission 89960) | Root nodule microbial communities of legume samples collected from Mexico - Turtle bean Mexico white nodule | ecosystem: Host-associated > Plants > Roots > Nodule | place: Mexico: Nepantla... | reverse complement strand
CCGGCCGACCGAAGCACGCGAAGAGAAAGAAGACTTGAAGAATAGGACAACCAAGAGTGAAGAAGACACCTTGTATCGACGTGGATCAACATTACTCAGTCCCCAATATCCATACAGGTACAGTTGGCAAGTTCCATTGTTTTGTGGATATCGATAAACACAGTCTGTTAAAGAAATCTTTGTTATTTTAGGTGCCTAGTTATTTCATTTTTTGGGGTTGGTTGATTCTCAATTCATTAAGAAATATAAGGTGTAAAATTTATTGAAATCTTTTTTTTTTTTTTTTTTATATAAAATAAAAATATATATCTTTTATTTTATTTTTTATAACTAATATATATATATAAAATATATATATATATATATATATATATATATATATATATATATATATATATGAAAAATCAAATTAATTTGATATTATCTATGTTTTTAGGTGTTAAATTTACAAAATCACCTAATCAAAATTTCTTTCATGCCCACAAACTCCTACAGTAGTTTAAAAATTAAGCCCATGCTCCATACAATACGGCAGCGTTTGGCTATCTAAATAAAATTGAAATATCTAGCAAAGTTCCTCCTGCTAAACGAAGGGTGTGGGACGCCACGCTGCATCTTCACCTTATCCAACCCTGTAAGACTCCAACCGAACCCCTAAACCCTCTCAACTATGGTGTCAAAGCTTATACACAAACCCAGAAATTAACCACCTTAATGTTCGCAACCCATCTTCTCCAAACAACATTTCCCACCACAGTCACTCTCCGATAATGGAACTCTCTTCTTCTTTTTTACTCTCTCCAAAACCATGCAATTACTCTTTCTCCTCCTCCTTCTCTCCGTTCCCAATTCACCTTTTCATCAGAAACTCCAAATCCAGAACCCCCTCTTTCCGAATTCTCGCGGTGGCAGTAGAGCCGCAACAGGGCCCTCCGGGGAGCAGTCCCCAGCGACTTCTGAAGGAGCTCGCGGCTCGCAAAAGGGCAACTTCCACAAAGAAGGGACCCCCAAGAAGGTTCATTCTAAGGCCCCCAATAGACGATAACAAATTAGCTGAAAGATTTCTCAACAGCCCGCAACTCTCTCTCAAATCGTTCCCTCTGTTGAGTTCGTGCTTGCCCTCGTCGCGGCTCAACAATGCGGATAGGCTGTGGATTGACGAGTACTTGCTCGAAGCGAAGCAGGCTCTGGGGTACTCTCTCGAGCCCTCGGAAACTCTCGGGGACGATAACCCCGCCAAGCAGTTCGACACGTTGCTGTACTTAGCGTTTCAGCACCCGTCGTGCGAGAGAACGAAGGCGCGGCACGTGCGGTCGGGGCATTCGAGGTTGTCTTTTCTGGGACAGTACGTGCTTGACTTGGCGCTTGGTGAGTTTTTCTTGCAGAGGTATCCGAGGGAGTCGCCGGGTCCAATGAGGGAGCGAGTGTTTGGGTTGATAGGGAAGAGAAACTTGGATCAGTGGATTAAAGCCGCTAGCTTGCAGAATTTGATATTTACGTATGATGATATGGATAAGATAAGGAAGAGGGAAAGGGACGGTCCTGTGAAGTAAGTTATAACTTTTAGTCTCTTGTGATATGGTTTTGACTCACTGGATAACATGGTTCTCTTTAGGTTCGGGCTTTCTTTCAAATTATGGCAGTGCAATTGTGCTAGTAATAGTAAACACTGAGAGTTTAAATTTGTATGCACCTCCAATTTTAAACTGTTAAGATAGTTATTTCTTAGACATTATGGCTTGTATGATCAGTTAAGATAGTTATTAGAAAAGTCAAAGAACTTACTATAATTTGTGATTGCATTGCAATGTAAAAACTATTTACGTTGTCATTACATATAATATATTTTCTTGGTAGAAAATAGCCACTGCCAATCTGGAATTTTGTTATTTCATCAAAGAACCATCCCGTATGTAGAATTATGTTTACTTACTATATGTCCAAAATTGGCAATGAAATAAACATTGAAAATGACCAAATGGTTGGTCTATGAGCATTTTCATGTGACTGGTCAAACTGAGTTGCTTTATTATGTTAACAGTTGAGATGCGTGTTTCTTCTCTGGAATTATGGTTATACTGTTATTTGCTTTCAACTTGGTTAATACAGCTTTCAGTTTTCCTCTCATGATATTCTTTTGAGTGATGTTTAAAAATCCAATGTGTTGTATCGTATATGTACTTGGAATGCTGAAGAACGGAGAATTTGAATTTGGTAATTATGTTGATGTTGTATTCGCTTCAAATAGAATGACTGACTGAAATCTGGAGTGATGTAAATCCTGGAAACTTGGGTGTCATCTCTTTTTCAACTTGATGTTGTTCAATGATTATTGAATAAAAAATAATAAGGGGCTTTGTCTAGTTAACTGTCTAAAAGGATATAGGAAAGAGAAGGCAAAAATTTGAAGAGTTAAACCTTCTATGTTTACTGTTTCCAAAAACAGATTTCTGCTTTCTGTAATAAAAACAATTAAAGAAACTTGTTGGGTGGGTGAAAAGAGAGATGCTACCGGTCCAACATTTTAGATGGATTCACACGTCCAATCTCAGAACTCCAATGCTACCTTTGATTTATACCACTAAGAACAGGGGCTAGTAATGTGAGTCACAGTTCTGGGACAAGATAAACTGTATACAAATTACAAAGAGCAGGGGATAGTAATATGTGTCACAGTTCTCTGTCATGTATGATATACAGATTTCTCTTAACTTTATACTGCTTTTTCGGCTGCATGGCTGTTGTAGTTCTCTGAACTCCATTTCCCCCTTCAAAATGAACTCTAGGTAAACAGGCTCACAACAAAGAGAACTCTATTGAACTGCTGATCACTTGAGGAAAATATAAGAGGATGAAAAAGCATCTATAGATTGTTTCTGGTTTTTAAAACTATTTTGAAAATATTATTTCAAACCTTAATAGATTTTGGATGAGAAATTGATTGTTGAGCAGTGTGGAATTGTTTTAGAAAACAATTTTAAAACAATAAAAGTTAGAAGGGAATCAAATAGACCCTTACGATTTTTTTATTGCTTTACGGTTATTCATGTATGACAGAACCATTTTAATCAATGCAGTTGGTTTCTGTCCAATCTATTTCTTAAATGGATTGTTCATTGCATTTTCACGGTTGTTATTCTGTGTGGCAGGTCAGTATTCTGGGCTTTGTTTGGGGCTATCTATCTTTGTTTTGGTATGCGAGAAGTGTATCGTGTTCTTTTTGAAGTCTTTGGAATGGATCCAGATGCTGAGGACTGCCAGCCCAGATTGCGGAGACAACTTGAAGATGTGGATTATGTATCTGCTGAGTTTGAAGGCAAGCTAAGCTGGCAAGATATCGTTGCATATAAGGCAAGCAGCACATATCTTCTGCTAAAGTAATTATTTATTGATTTTATTTTCCTGAAAAAAGTTAGTGCAATGCTCAAAAACCTAATTCATATATTTCCGTCAGAAATTCATCTACAATAGAATACTTTATTTTTAAATGATGGCACAGAAATGATGTTTACTGTTCTTCATTCAGCCTCCTGCAGATGCTCTGTTTGAACATCCAAGGCTATTTAGAGCTTGTGTTCCCCCAGGAATGCATCGGTTTAGGGGCAATATATGGGACTATGATACCAGACCTCATGTTATGAAAACACTTGGATATCCATTAGAAGTAACAGACAGAATCCCAGAAATTACTGAAGCCAGGAACATAGAGCTTGGACTTGGATTGCAGGTAGGTCTTCTGTTGTCTCTCATTCTACTTTTCCTTTTGTTGTATCAATATATCAAAAGCACATATCTGGCTTGACTTTCAAGGGTAGGGCGCTAGGGCTTGTATGTGTCTCTGTACAAGTCTTACCTTGAGTATTTAGTGATACTTTTAAGTTTTGTATTGTGGAAATTAGGAAGGGAAAGTTAGAAGAAGCTGAAAATGTTTTGACTGGCGACACTTCTGATAGTCAATTATTCTTGCTCTAGACCATTTTTTTTACCTGCTTTATGTATTGCTTTACTGTATTTTGCTCATCACTGCATTGTGCACTTCATATCAACAAAGTTCTTCCTTAGAACCACCCAAACACTATTTACATTTGGTTATGCAGTCAATTTGGTTCTTAGACCCTAGTGTGCAAGATGCAAAGTTGGTGGTCAGAAGTTTGAAAGTTCCCTGCCTTTTGTTATAAGTTCTGATGTTGAGTGTCTAATTGCAGCTTTGCTACATGCATCCATCGAAGTACAAGTTTGAGCATCCTCGATTTTGCTACGAGAGATTAGAATACATTGGCCAAAAGATACAGGTACTATTCCGTCTTCTATCCAGATGATGATTTGACTGAAGTTGTGGAAAGACTTAATGAGATATACCGTATTTTATTACAAGTTCTATTTACAATCTAACTATTACTTGATCATTGATTGGGTAATGTATAATTTTTAAATTATTATTTTCTTAAGGATTTGGTGATGGCTGAAAGATTATTGACGAAGCATTTAGATGCTCCGGGGTTGTGGCTGCAACAGAGGCACCGTGGTCTTCTTATGAATAAGTATTGTGGAAGATATTTGAGGGCCAAACATCTCCACCGGTATATTATATATGATGAAAAGATTCAAGACACTTATGAGAATAACCGGAGGAAGAGAAACCCAGCCACAACAGCTGTTCAACAAGCTCTTCATGGGCTTTCGTATCTTGTTTATGGGAAACGTGACGTGAGGCGTCTCATGTTTGAGTTTTTTGACTTTGAGCAGATTCAGCCTAAAGAAGTAGCCTAGATATGGAGACAATATTGACAACGATTAAAAAACTCTTACCCTTTTCCTTTTCTATCCCCTTTATTCGAGTTTCTTTTTTCATTTATGATTTGATCCACCTAGTTGTTAGTGAATAGCAGATGAAGATTCTTTTTGGGGAAGTTGAGCCTGTATATATAATCGCTGTATTTAGTTTTTTGGGATCCTGCACATCCTAGACAAGTGAGGATACATGCAAGATGTTCCAACACTATAAATATTTAAGGAAAAGAAGTCTTCTAGTTTGGATTAACATGATCAAACTTAGAAATATGCATACTATCTAAACAGTGTTATGATAGGAGAATTGCATGTCTTCTATATAAATTTGAAATATCTTCAAATAAATAGGGAATGTTATACCTTCAACCTAAAGGACAAAGAATCTTTATATCTCTCAATAAAGTTGTGATATGTATCTTCATGTTTTTGGAATTATAAGTGCAAGCTGCTATTAGTCCCAGATGTTTATAGATATTGAAAAAAGCATGATTTGAGTATCAAACCTAAGGGTGTTTCTTTCCACACCTCTACATTTTTTTAAATATCTAAATTACCATTCACAGTTTTTGGTGGTTCTGGAATAAGAGGTGTTTCCTAAGTAAAAAGTGTTTCTGGAATGAGAAATCTAGAAGAGAAAAAATTGTTCTGGAATACCTTTTTTGGAACATTTTTTGAATGATAAATTTGGAATTGATAAAATATGTTTTGGAAAGGTATTCTTAAATGAGTAGGGACTGTCCTTTCTGGTCTTTTTTTGGAATGTAATATGTATGCACTCCTTCATTTCATTCCAAATTTGTCATTTTAGTAAACATCTTACCAATTCTGTAAGCAAAAAGGAACAAACTAACTATCTCAATGATGTTGGAAATTTCATTCCAAATTTGTCATTTTAGTAAACATCTTACCAATTCTGGAAGCAAAAAAGAACGAACTAACTATCTCAATGATGTTGGAAAGCTAACATGTTTCTCTATGATCACTAAGTAAAATCACCAAAATCGTTCAGAATACTCACTGCTACTTGTTCTGAACGGTGACAACGAAAATAATAGAAAAAAGGAGACGTTGTGCTTGGATTCTTAAAATCTCCCAGAATTAATTTTGTCAATTCAGATTTTTGATGGGTTCCGATGGATGCAGGAAGAAGCAAAAATATAGGAGTGCATGAAGAAACACTCTCAAACCTTAATAGGGTAGCATTTGCTCTAGACTGGGCTTCTCTACCTACTCTCTGGATGGAGCCCATTCATAATCTGAATTTGCAAACTGGGCGAGTTAAAAAAAATGAAAGAAAATAAGATATTTTTTTAATAAGTGGGGTTATTTGAATTAAGCCAATTAAAGTGGGAAGAGAGAAAAAAATAAGTATGATTTTTTATGTATTTTTATTGGAAAAAAATTGGAAAGAAGATAAAAAAATTCATTTTAACTTAAAAATTCATTGTGAAACTTGATATAGGTAGCTGCATAATTAATTATGCAGTAATAATTAACAATCACTGGTTTGTGAAATTGCTAGTAAAATCAATTATAGTCCTGCATAATCAATTTTGTGGAGTTGGTGGATTGTATAATTTAGTTTTAGATAATCTACAGAGTCGATTTATCAGATGTTGGTATATTTTGTGGTTACATAATAGATTACGAGCCTGATACGGTGGATTATGTATAGCACTTGTTTTTGCCGAAAATTGACGTGAGAGTCCGAGGAAGAAAAATGATGACTTCTTTCTAAGCCTGGGACTGATCGATCATAAGAATAAAAAAAAGTTCTTCACGCTCAAATAATATTTTGTAAGTACATGAATAGGAAGAGTTATAAATAATTTTTTAAAAGTATTTAATTCTACTCTTAACGAATTAAAGTAGTTATTATGATTATAATATAACTGTTTGGCTATACTAATGAGACATTAAAGTAGTTATTAATATGATCATAATATAACTGTTGGAAATAAATAAAAATAAGAGTAGCGATTTATTGTGGTAAAATAGTTTTTTTGAAGAAAAAAAAGCCAGAATATGGCGTTTCGCGTGAGAACTATTTTGTAGGATGTGTAACTAAAAAGCATATATTTCTCAAAATGTTATTTTTTTTAAAACATGAATAAAGGAAATATTCTCAACTTCAGATTACCGGAAAACTTAAAACATTTCTCGTAGCAAGTTTGAAATTATTGAAAAAAAATACAGTGAACTTAAATATAAATAAATATTAATTATTTTTATTTCATTCAATGATTCTAAAACATCTGTGAACTAATTGAGATGTTATCATACACTCCTCTTAAATTACATATCCGGACACACATATCAGACACGACATTCGTAAGACACTTATAGAAAATTTATTGGTAAAATGTTTAATTCAAAAAAATATTTATTGAATTTCTGACAGCCATGCAAAACATCTTTAACTAAAAAAGATAAATTAAAAATACTTGTACACATAAATTTTTATTATCAATTTATATAATTCATAATTATATAATATATAGATATGTGTTCTCGTGTCCTACATTTTAGAGATTATACCTATTTTTGTGTTATAAGTATATTTATGCATAGATGTTTTTTGTTATTCTTAATATCAAAATTTCATGCTGTACCCTAGAACTACCTAAACATGGAACATCTTATAGGCAACGACGTTGAAGATGGTATGGCACTCGTAATGTTGACAAAAAATGAGAAGCATAAACCTGTTGAAGGATTTTGAAAAAAAATTGATCCTAAAAAAAGTAAAGAATCTTTCAGAGCGATTGCAATTAGGTTACTGACAGATATTTTTGGAGACAAGTCAGTAATTGCCACGTGGATAGATTCTTGGGTAGACCCAGAAAAGAAGAATCCTTGGTTACCTTGGTTTGATAGACATAGGATGAGATGGGGCCATGAGATATGAGAGATATGCGCACAAATTATCAGGCTATTAAAATTACTGCTCCGCTACTTGTTGCCTAGGCTAGGCTACTGCGCACCCCTGTCTTCAATCTCTTACCCTGCGCATCTTCCAATCCTTTAAAACTAACACCATCGCCACTGTCGCACCGATACCACTAGCCAAAAACTCGGGATCTCAGAATCCACGCGCCAATCCATGTCCAAGGCGCGCGTCTACACCGATGTCAATGTTCTTCGTCCCAAAGAGTATTGGGATTACGAGTCCCTCACCCTTCAGTGGGGGTAATGTTTCCAACCCTAATTTTTATGTTGTTGTTTCTGATCCCAGAGGGAGCAATCCACAACCAAGGGAATTTTCTTGTATGATCTTAGAGTGTGTAGATGGTTTCTCAGCTGCTGTTTTTTTTGTTTTGTTTTATTGTTCCTCGTTCCAATGGCTTCGCCAAATGTATCTAGTATTTTGTATTGATTAACTGATGGATGAGGAATTGAGCCGTTTGTATTGGATCTGATGCTCATGCTTAGCTTTTTTTGTGGTAGGACCAGACACTTGAGCTGGTCCAGAATCACCTTGTACTGAAGAGTTGATTGATCAAGTTTGTTAAATATATCATACATTTTTTAATATTTTACTGAGCGAGTATTCCTTGCTTCCTTCTTGGTTTATTTTGCATTTAAATGGAATGCGTGATATTGGAACCCTTTGATGATTTCTTGCCCATTCTCGACCAATTTGTTAAATTTTTAGTTTCACAGTTATAAATGTGCCATGTTTTTTATTTTATGTTTCAGTGATCAAGATGATTATGAAGTTGTGCGAAAAGTGGGCAGAGGGAAATATAGTGAAGTTTTTGAAGGCATAAATGTGAATAGCAATGAGCGCTGCATAATCAAGATTCTGAAACCCGTCAAGAAAAAAAAGGTACTCCCTTATTAGTTTGTCATGCTTTTCTTTTCTCCCTAGTTGGGGTACCTGCTGCACACTATGAATTAAGCCAGCCAATGGTGCTTTATGAGAACTATTCTCCTAATCTGCTGCATAATGCACATGTTTTTACTCTAAGAATTTCACGCACACTCCTCAAGCATTTTTATGACGTCAGTGTTGTATTATAACCTTAAAATTCATTATGAGATGTTAATCGTGACATAATATAATCAGTTTTTAACATGAAGAATATAAATATAGGGTACAACACTTCTATGTGCTATCAACAAATAAATAGAGGGCATAATGACATGATATGCAACATTGATATGATAATAGTTGGTTATATTGCAAGTCAGTGGACCCTCCGTATAGGGTTTTAGGTGAAAATTTGAGCTAAGCTTGATGAATTTTCTTGAAAAAGGCTAGTGCCATTGTAAAATATCCAGAGGAGTGATTAAGGCAGCTCTCAACTTATTCTTTACACAGTCACGCACGCACAAGTCAATGTAAGCAAAAATCACTATCATACCATTAAGTGGTTTTTAACGAGATTATTTTATCACAAACTTCACCATTGGATGGAAAAGTCTTGTCTACAGCTATATGATTAAAACTTGTGTCGATAGAAAGTTAGAGTGACAATCAAGCTTTATATGGTGTCAGTTGATTCCTCTATATATATGAATGATGTGGGTCTGCTGCACCTGCAATGTGGTTTTGCAAATTCCATTTTTGTGAATCAGTAGGATTACGTTGTCCTAATCAGTAGGCCATCTTATGATATTGTTGAAATTAATAATACATGTAAGCTCATTTTCTTTGGATTGACAAATGTTAGTTATTAATATTTTTAGATTTTGCTAATATATTAGTAGTAATTCATATTTTCTTAACTTTATTTTGTTTCATAATATGCCATTTTAAATTCTTTTGATTTTTTTTCTTACTTTGTTAGTTCTTCAACATCATTTTGCAGATTAAAAGAGAGATAAAAATACTTCAGAATATTTGTGGAGGGCCAAATATTGTCAAGCTTCTTGATATTGTCAGAGATCAGCATTCCAAAACTCCTAGTTTGATATTTGAGTATGTCAACAGCACAGATTTTAAAGTTCTGTATCCAACCTTGACTGATTATGACATACGCTATTACATATATGAGCTCCTTAAGGTAAAATATGTTCCTTCAATCTCCTGTATTATACTTGGTAGTTGGTACTGCCATTCTTGATGTCCTCTCCATAATCAACATATTGTTTTTCCTTAAACAATGTTTGAGAGAGCGCTCCATACATGAATACAATGTTAATGCGTATAAGCCCTATAATCATTTTCTTACGTACCCAGAAAATTATTATTATTAAATATTTGAAAATGTGTATCGAGAACATTTTCTTGTTTTCTGAATGCTTTAGTGTTGAATTGCAGGCCCTGGATTACTGTCATTCTCAAGGCATTATGCACAGGGATGTCAAGCCTCATAATGTTATGATTGATCACGAGTTACGAAAACTGCGCTTGATTGACTGGGGTCTTGCTGAATTTTATCATCCTGGAAAGGAATATAACGTTCGTGTGGCTTCAAGGTACTGTCCTCTGACCAATAAACCACAGTTTCAAAGAACAGATGCCAAATAGGGATGAATAAATGGAGTGTATTGGTATTTGACATAAATTGAAACCAATATGACCTGAGACAACATTTTTCTTTCTCAGAATGGACAATTCATTGTTTTATGGTCCTTTTTTCCTAGGCTTTAATTCTGAAGTTTTCTGGTATATATAAAAGTAAAGACTATTCTACAATGTTTGCTAAGTTAAATTTGCCGAGGGTTTAATGTTAGTCTACTGCTATTCTGGCTTAGTCCTTTAAGTGCATTTACAATGCTCTGCATATAAGCATATCACAGCTCCCTTGATTTGATTTTCTTTCCACTTATAATTTATTTTTGTATAATCATTTTCTTACGTTAAAACTTGACAAGAAAAAAATGACGATCTAAATTTTCCCAGGCTTATATTTTATGAGTGTAATGTAAGTATAACCTGTGATTTCCTTTTAAATGTCATTGACTCAAATTGTCATGTATTATGCTTTTGTTTCTCAGGTACTTTAAGGGTCCTGAACTTCTAGTTGATTTGCAAGACTATGACTACTCGTTAGACATGTGGAGCCTTGGCTGCATGTTTGCTGGAATGGTATGACTTATAACTACAAATTACTGATTATATATGGCATACTCTTGACATCATTTATGCAGATGGTCTAAATTTTAACATATATGATTAAAAATGTGTAATTCTGTTTTTTTTTTTTCATTTTACTTTATGCAGATATTTCGCAAAGAACCTTTCTTTTATGGCCATGACAACCATGATCAGCTTGTAAAAATAGCTAAGGTTACATTTGTCGCGGTTTGCAATTGTTTGTAAATTTTTGGTTACCTCGATGTCGTTGTTGATCACAGTAATTTCATATTTTAGTTCCAACCTATGATACCTTGTCCTTTAATTAATGTGGTTCTCAAAGTATAAAATAATTGACCATTGTTTAGCATTATTAAAATATTAATATCGATTTTTAACCAAGTTTCTAACCAGCATTTGTAGAGATACTTTTTTTCTATATTAAGTTATCGTTATTATTTTTGTTGTTACTGATTTTAATTATTAGTGATCTGTAGGTGCTTGGGACTGATGAACTGAATGCTTATCTTAATAAGTATCATCTGGAACTTGATCCTCAACTTGATGCGCTTGTTGGAAGGTATCCCCAGTTTTATATCATTAACTGTTTATCATAAATAATTTCCACAGGAGTTTAACATTTTATCATTTTCCTCTTCAAGCTTTCTTTAGAAGCGTACAGATTTTATGTTGACTTTATTTTCTCTTGGTAGATAAATGAAGCAGTATTACTGACTTGACACATTTTATTATGTAATCCTATTTTCTATTGCAGACACAGTCGAAAACCCTGGTCTAAATTTATCAATGCAGATAATCAGCATCTTGTGTCTCCTGAGGTGGCTCTTCAATTTTCCTATCTGACATTGTTAACCTATTGATTAAGTATGGACTGCATTTTAACAATTCTTGTATGTCATGTAGGCAATTGATTTTCTTGATAAGCTTCTTCGATATGATCACCAGGACAGGCTAACAGCTAAAGAAGCAATGGTAATGATAAAGAGCTTACTAGTTTGTAGTTTTATTTTTCAATTTTCAGTAAGATGGTTCTTTTGCATTAACTTTAAAATCATTTGCTTTAACACATTTATATTTTTTGGAAATTTACAATTTTCGTCATTTAAGTTCAATCTACGTTTTACTTTAGTTCTCTTATGATTTTATTCAATTTCATCCTCTGTTTTTTTTTTCCTGCCAATGTTTTTCTTTAAGTTTACGATTTGATGCGGTCTTGCAAGATATTTTTCACTACCAACATTTTGGACTAAGGTTTCTTCATCTGTACTTAAATGTCAAATCCTCATCCAATGCTGTTAAATAACCATCAGAAACCTTTACACTGTCTCTGTCCCATCTTTGTTCACCATTTAGACATCCACCAACTACTATGAAGTTAATCATAATTGACCAAATCTTTACCTGCATCTCTCTATCGCCATTAACCATTATCATGAACCCGTATCCAAGCACCAAAACATCCTCTGAAAAGTTGCAAGACAAAGTGAATTTTCAAACAAAATGTTGGGACGAAAAAAAGTATTCACAAAAAATAACTCAAGACTGAATTGAATAAAGGAGTTAGATGATCAAATTGGAAAACCAACAATAAATTAAGTAGAAAAAAGCTATGATTCTATTGTTTTTGGCATATATCTTACTAATGACACACCCATTATTTTTAAACACTTCACCAACATCTATCAATTTTCTCTTATCTGTCTATCACATCATAACACTTAAAAAAAGTTCTTTTTTCTCTCTCTTTCCAAGTGTCATTTGAGTGTTATTTATTATTTTGGATGTCTATCTATGATTTCCTTATTAATTAGTTTATTTATTTTTAAGCTGCGTGCACTAACTCTTTGCTGTCATTTTGGTATTTGTCCCCACAGGCACATCCATATTTCTCTCAAGTAAGGGCAGCAGAAAGTAGCAGAATGAGGACACAGTAACTTTTGATCTCTTATGGATCCATAAACTTGACTTGATATATTTGGGATTGTTTTATGATATCCAAACGCAAACCTTCGTTACCTTCTGCTTATTACAGAGTAGTTTTACAGTGGAGTGTATCCATATTATGTTCTCAGACGAGGAATAATGTTATTGACAGTTATTGAAAATTGAAAGGGTCTTGAAAGCTATACAATCTTAAATAACCTGGGTTGTTAGATTTGAAAAAAGTCTCAAGCTTTTATTTTAATTATCTAATTGTGTAATTTCATTAATTTTACTCTCTTTTTTTGTAGAATGTTGAAATAAATAATAAAAATATTTCTTAGTCACTTTATTCTACTGCGAGATTGCATCAAATGCCTTTCCAAATCCATTTTTTCTCGTAATGCAGTTGTTGACATTGAATATCAGTCTCTCTATGCCGACTTTTTAACTTTTATGTTCTAATACAGCTCAAATAAATTTTGTAGAGCCTCTGAATATGTATTGGATTAGGCGTGTATTTGGTTTATAGTTTGATATACAAGTTTTTAATTTATTAAACGAAATCACAAGTTATGCCTAAGTTTACATAGGACAATGTTTTCTTTTGGAGAGAAAATGTTATCACACCAAACTAGTTTATATTATCACTTAATCATAAACTTTAGTATATGATTTGTTTTGTTCAAAATGGAAAATAAGTGATGCAATGTTGTATAAAATGTTTAGTGTTAATTAATCGAAACTACCACATATAAACCTATATATAATAATTATCTTGGAAATTATATAGTGGTTTTTAATTAATTGTATAAAACTTTACGCATATAATATATAGTTATTAAATTCCCCTTATGAAAATGCTTACGAAAATTGAACTTTAAGAGCATTTTAGCTCGTGAGTTCACTCCAAAAATATCTATGTCCATTGAACAATAGCTTCTAATGTTTTTAAGTGACCAATGAAAGCCGAAGTATAGAAGTCACATCCACGTTTTTTTTTTCAAATACACACCTATAGGTCTTCTATTATATCCGATGGGATTTAGTTTAAGTAAATGATTATATAGATATTGGTGTGTACTTGAGAGTATAAAACAGAATCGTGGCCTGTATTTCCCTCCCAGTGCACATAATAATGTTTAAAATTCTGGTGATTAAATTAAAATATGTAAATGAAGGACAATTTTTACATTACAAAATTTATTAAAATGAATAAGGTTGAACTCACTCTAAATACTAGACAGCTAATACGATAGTTAGGTAGTTAATTTATTAGTTTTAGTAGATTGTAATTGAATCCTTTTACCTTTATTGTATATAATCCCGTTCCGTTGGATTTTATCGATGAACTATATCATTATCACACTTTCATAGAAATAATACACCTTTTTTTTTTTTATCTTTTGTATGTTTAACATGATACCAGTCTTTCTCAATAATTATTGATGAATTTTTAAGATTACATTCCAGATGTTCAGGTCAGTCTTTAATATAAGAAAAATAAACTAATGATATTATTGAACTAAAGTATATAAGTCGAACATAATTTCAAATTATAAGATACAAGGTATAATCAGAGTTATTATTTATGCATTATCGTCATATATACGACATATACTAACTTCATACCAGCGTTTTAAAGTCTTGTACATTGCTACTTTTTCACGTCAAAATATGAAGATAAAACAAGCAGCAAAATATTGTTTCAAGTGAGAGTGGATGGGAGTGGATGGAATGACAATATAATTGAAATAACTTCAATCTTGATCTTAGATTCCCACAACTTCAATCTTAGATCTTGAGTTGAGCTGCAGAATCTTAAGAAAAAGGCCAATTCCAAGTCGAAAATTGTTTGCACTGTTAGCTTGTACAAATCAAAATAGATTAAATCCATTTGGCAGAGCGGAAAAGACCAAGATACTATTGAGCTCAAGACAGACAACGATCCTCTACAGTTAGAAAAACTGGAGTCCATATATTAAAATTATTATATATTAAACTAAAGGATGGGATAAGATTCCATCCAGTTAGTAAAAATAGTGAGGATCTATTTCACCAAAAAATTCCATTTTGGTTCTAGACTCTGTAAAGCCAAAATGATTGTTAGTCCAGTAATTCTCAGATAAGATTAGAACTTAAGTTTAGGTAACACTTTAATATTAACACGAACGATCATCAAACAGTTACAACTAGACAGAAAGTGAAAGCATCACACAGTTTTTCACCTTGTCATGAAGAGAAACTGCTCTCCCTGTCTCTCACATAATTCCCAAGGCACAAACACAAAAAGACATATTTAATATAAAGAGAAAATGGAGGAAGATCTCTGTGAATAGGTTTAAGGAAGAGGCTATGATGATATATATTTCTCCACTTGTTGCAGTTTCCAATATGTTCACTTTTTCAGATGAGGAAAACAGGCATAAACATCTGATTTAGGGTGTTTGGCTTCAGCATGCTCCCTACACTTCACTTCCGAAGTGGTGCACATAAATGTTTGCATGCACACCTTGCACTGCATTCATCAATCAATATACATTATTGATGATCAGTATAACAGGTCCAATTCTTCAGCTATCACTAAAATAAAGTGTATATTTCAATAGTATAACTAGATAATGTATGTGAACACATCGTATGCATGTATAAAATCTGCATATGACACCCCCTCCCCCCTGCCCAAAAATAGTCCATTTCATGCACATAAATATGGCTCTCGTCACAAAATTTCAAACCAATGTTTCCCATATTCGTCTTTCTTTGTTGTGTTTTCCTTTTTGTTCCAATTAGTTTTAATATACTGAAATAAATTCAGAAGATATTCCAGAACAAAGGATGAATGAAAAACATTAAACAGAAAACTTTATCAACAATAACAGAAATGTGTCAATATAAGCAAATTTATACTGCAATCTCCATCTGAAATAATGGAATAATCCATCAATTTAGTCCCCCGTGTATTACTCCATATCCTTAGTATCTATTGTAATAAAATCATACCATTTTTTCCATGAACAGGGAACGTAAATGCAGAAGATATCCCAGAACAAAGGGTGGATGACAAACCCTAAATAAAAAACTCTTTCAGCCGTAACAGAAATGCTGCCAATATTAGCAATTTATACAGAAATCTCCATGCAAAATAATGGCATAGACCATTACTTTGGACCCCAAAATATTACTCTATCTCCTACGTAGTCCCTGGAGTAATAAAACTGAACAAATAATTCTCCAAACATCGTATATCCATCGATTTAGTCTATAAGTTGATATATTTTACTAATTGCCATAATTTTTAAGAATTGATATCCTACTTTATACATATAAATGATTTTAGATATCACTAAGGAGAGAGAGTAATCCTTCAAAGATGAAATTGATGGTTTATTCACAACATTATATCGAATTTAATTATTCTATACAATAAACCGTGTGAGAAATTCAACTCTTGAGGAGAAAAAACAAAAAAGAGAGTTGTTAGTGGAGATTACAAACTCAATATTACCTGAATGGACATTGCTTTCTTGTTTGAATCCAGTTGGCTTCCTGCACAAATCAAACAAACTCCAAAGTCAGAAACGAAGCCAGATCTAACACATATCGTCTCGATTCTCATAATTTATTTTTCAAAAACGGATTTTTACAAATGAAAAGTATTGATTGGAATGTCGAAGAACCCTAGCGAATTGAACAGAGGATGCATGAGAAAGTATGATGAGGTTGGAGAAAGGGGCGAAGAAAAATTACCCTTTCCGGCGGCCCTCTGCTTCTCGATATTCTTTTCACGAGCCATCTTTGACTTCTGCCCATTGCCTCCCCCCATGTCTGATACCGCAGGAAGGATGAAACCCTAAAGACCCTAATTTTTCTCTAAAGTTACGGAAGCAGGAGCCTAAGGTTAACACCAACAGGGGATTTATTATGACTCAATGATCAAGGCCACGGATTCGACCCAGGTCCCACCAAACACGCTTTTAAAAAAATACAATTGGGATAAATATATTTTTGGCTTAAAAAAAATATTAACGTTTTCTTTTTTTTAATCTATTAATTAGGTTATTGAAATTTTATTAGATTAAAAAAATTATATTTTTTAATTGATTGGTGATTAATTGTTCTTGTTATATTATTTTATTTATTTATCTTTATATATAAAAAATGTAAGTTTATTAATTTTATATATTTTTTAATACGTGAAGACGAATAAAAACTGATGGAACAATGTATGTCTAGTTCAAAATTAAATGATGAAATTTAATTTTAAAAATATATAATTTTTTAAATATTAAGTAAATAAATAAAAATTAATATCAGTTTAATTAAAAATATTCAAATTTATTAAAAACTTAAAAAAATATCAAAGTTTTTTTATGAAATTTTGTCGTTGTCATTTTAAAATCTTGATGCTTACAAAAATATGCACCCACGATTAAAATAAAGTGAGATATTTATAGGATTTAAAATTGTTCTTGCCATTGATTCTAATGACAAGTTATAGGTCTGTCTGTTTCTTCACGAGTTTGTCCCATCTCTTGTAGTTCTGGAATGTAGCTTCGTTAAAACAAAGAGAGTCTTACTTGGTGATTGTACTCCGATGATCAAGTAAGTACATAATTTATGTAGTAAGTTTCAGTCTTAAAAACAACATACATTTAGCTGAGATCTCAAACCCCTTTTATAGCTTACCTCTTGTAAGAACTTTCTAGGAGAATCTAATCTCAACAGGAAAATATTTTGTATAGGGGCACACTCTCTTGGTGCAGCAACAAAGCGAAATCTTTCCTCTAGGAAGTGCATAAACCACCAGAGTACCAACTCATGCACACTCTCTCTGTGGTGTTACGCTCTTTCCATTATACATGCAACCTAACCACTACGTGCCCTAAAAAACACATGGGCTTAGGTTAAAAAAGAGAACACTTACTGGACATAGACTCCATACACACTAAACGCACCCCTAGGTCCATAATTACCCTTCAATAGCCGCCCAAGCCGTACGTGCAAAGGATTACCCTAATTATACAAAAACAGACTTACTCATATAACTCAGACTCAATTACATGACCCGCTATACTGGCCCAAAAACCAAGTTGACCTGCCTGTCCGATCACTTAGTGCTGAGTTTTGAGCTGGTAAATTTATAAAAATTTAAAATATAAAAATTTCAGGAATTAAACATATAAAATAGCATATTTACATAAATAAAAAATAAAAATATTTAAATATTAATATACTTTTTGTATCTAGTTATACACCTATTATTCTTCTTTCTCCTTTTTTTTCTCTTTCTAAAAATGTCAAAGTTTGTTTATGAATTTTTGTCCTTCTCATTTTAAAATCTTGACTGTTTACAAAAAAATATGCAACAGCGATTAAAACAAAGTGAGATATTTATTATTCTTTTCAACTGATCTTAATTTTACTAACAAAATATATAAATTATAACCATCTAAATATTACAATTTTAAATTTCATACAGAATAATAATATACACATTGAAGTCCATCTTATTTCACATGTAAACTATGGAATAAAATAATTATTGTTTGTACGGCTCTTCAATCAAAAATAAAACTTCACCTCTGTATTGCATATTGATATTAATGACATTCATTGTTACAAAGGGAGAATATCAAATATCCACATTAATTTAGGTAGGTTTTGTTTCCGTATTAATGATGTAAGATGAATAAAAAAAACAAGTGGTTGTTGTCCGAAGTAAAAGTTTTACCATCATTACCATGTCACTTTTTAATTTTTTTTATAGCTTTTTGGTTTTCTATTCTTACAAATATGTAATCTCTAATTTGTGTTTTTTTTATAAATTTTATTTTATTTTTAATTCATATAAATATGTTATATTTAACCTTAGTCTTTAATGATATCAAGTCATCATTGTTAATATTGTAACAGAAATCTAAGAAAGAAAACAAAACTAATATTTGTAAATATTAAAACGAGAATTTAAAGTTTAACCTGTTAACTTGAGTGGAACTATATACTACAATGGTCTAATAGCGATATATGTGATTTGAAATATTTTAAAAAAATTTATTATAATAAATTTTAAAGGCTTTTTATTTATTTAAAAATAGATTTTAAATCTAAGTTAATTTTATAAAATTATTGTAAGGTAAGATTTATATTTATTTATATACTATAAAATATTATTGGTTTTAGTCGATGAAATATCTCTATCAGTTTAAGTAAAATTTAAAAGAAAAATTTGTGGAAAAAAAAGTCATATTTGAATTTTTTTAAAGATGGGCTAAATTTGTCTTTTTATGGGATGAAACAGCATCACACATGTGTGTTTTTACATTCTAAACGATCTAAATAAAATATACAGTTATAAAATAGCAAATTAGTAATTAGAAAATATCTGTCTTTTATTATAAAGAAAAGTTTCTTAGAAATTTCAGAATAATGTTACATTTTCTCTTTTTCATTATTACGATAAATCGAAACACCGATGTTCTTTTCTTTGAAAGGAAACATCACCGTTCTTAATGTCTTCTATCAAACAAATGCAAAATTTAGTTTCTAACTACGAACTAACTTTTATTTATTGTTTTCCCTCAATATTTGACCGTTCAAATATTCCCTTAGTCTTTCAAAATAATATTTTATTATTAAATGAATCAATTGATACTATATATATACACACAAAAAATTAACTAATAATTCTAAATTTGCATTCTAAGTATACAGTTATATTTTATATATCTTTTTAAATGTCACTTATAGTGATTATATAGAATATAATTACCTTTTAAGAAAAAAAAATCATTAGTTTCTTAAATGAAGAATAAAATAAACAAGCCAAAAATATTAAAGTGAGTCAATCCATTTTATAATTTAATTCACTATAAGTAAAAAGAGATAATAAATCAGAAAATTTTCAACTCGGTGTAATTCACTACAAATTCATTACTTAGATCACTAGATTTAAAATAAAAGTACAAAATATTTTTTTTAATTAATTACCTTTACATATACTAAGAAACACATATGTTGTTGTGTTCGAAGAAATGACTCATCGAAATAATGAGTTACTATTGATATCGACACATATGAGATATCTAAATGTTCAGGAGTTCTTTTATTCAATTATTTTCCTTCTTCTTGTTGTTGGATATCTCGTTCGTACACATCTTCTCTTTGTTTCTCGAGTCTATAGTGAGTTACGGACAGAGTTCGAAAAGGTCAAATCTTTTATGATTCCATCAGACATGATTGAGTTGCGAAAATTTCTAGATATAGGTATCCTACATCTGAACTGAATTCTTTATGGTTAAATAATCTCTTTCTAGTTGCTTTGTCTCGAACAATTAGGAGATTCTCTAGAAGAAATACGGAGTTTTGCTTTTGACGACAACAAGCTATGTGGTGGTGGTCTCGCTTATGGGGTCAAATCCATACGTTCTAAGAATAAATCTTGAAATCTCATTGATCTCATAAGTATTATACCAAATCTCATCAACGGAATGTATTTTCCTCTTCTACTCAACTTTCATTATAATAGAAATTTAACATATATAAAAAAATAATTTTAGATTAGTCAAAATTAAAAAGAAAAAAGAACATGTAAAAAAAATAAAATAAATTAAAAATAGTTATTTAAAGAAATTTTATTTATAGATAGGTATAGATAATATTGAAATATTCAAATAAATAATTAATATAAAAGGATTTAATTTATTTTTTTATAACTTATTTTTAATATATAACGGATCCATCTATAATTTACCTCGATTCCTACTTACAAATTAAATAAATTGGATTGATTTTTCCCAAAAATAAAAAATTCTTCAACTTTTCTAATCTAATCAAAGTCAATCGTGGTAAATCAATTATATATAATTTATGATAGAATGATAATACAAAAAAACTTAAGAAAAGATTTGGATTAAATTCTAAACAGTTATAGCAGAAGTTATTCAACTCAAGAATTGAAAACTGATACATTTAAATAGATTCCCTTCCTTCGGGCCTAGGATTTAATTTTTCATTAACTACAAAATCGTTTTGATTTTTTAAAAAAATTAATGTATTTTTTTTAAAAAAAAAATATGTTAAATTCGACTAGAATGGTTAAACATTTTTTTCTTTTATCATCAACGAATTAATAAAATTTAAAAAGAGACACTTCATGATTGTTCAAATCCGTATACAAAATACCTTAACGTCAAATCCAGACGCATATGATTACAAGATAGGGTTAACATAAAAAGAACCAACCTATAAACAAGATTTACCCATTTAATTAAACATAAACATAAACTAATATTTTTTTAATTAAACATTTCCTAGTACATATATTCATGTCTGATCCAAAGAGGGTTGATGTTCATTGTTACACCTAACTTAGTATCATATGTAAAAGTAAAATATACCTTGCTCTTCTATGCTGAACCCGTTTTCTTCCGCGTTGGTAACGTTATCATCATAAAATAGTATCAGACTTGGTCTTTTAACATTCACACACACTCAAAAAAATTCTTTCCATTACTAAGCCATGGAGTTTCTCTTATGGGAGATTGCCTTGGCCATAGTTCTTCTTTCTCTTCTACTTCCACCGGTTTTCCTCAAACTTCTCTCCCTTACCCCAAACTTCGAAGCTCACGAGAACGTGGGCGTTATTGGGCTAGATCATGATCATGGAGTTAAATCTGATTCTAAGAGCTGGGAAACGGATGAAGTTGTTCGAATTGTGGGGAAAATTGATGAATTCAGAGACAAATCGATACTGGGAAAACTAAGAGTCCCAGAAATTGTGGATGTGGATTGCCGATCGCCCAAGATACGCAATTCAAAGACGATTGATGAGGAGAATAGTGTTCACAACGAAATTGAACTTGTGAATTTGGCGGAGGATCATGTTGTGGATGAGAGTAATAAAGGGGTTGTTGTGAACATCAACAAAGTTCAGGTAGAACTGATGGAGTATGATTCTTCTGGAGAGCTCAAAGCAGAAGAGGCTGAGATCTTGCAGTTCGAAAAAAATTATAATGAGATTGATGAATCTAGTGGGAACGAGGAAGTTGGTGAAAACAAGGACTTGGTTGTGGAAGAGGATGATTGGGAGGAAATAGAAAGAACTGAGTTGGAGAAGCGTTTTGGTGCTGCTGTTGCATTTGTCGGATCCAAGAGCAATGCTAATTGTCTCAGTCATGAAGTGAAGATGAAGCTTCATGGTTATTACCGAATTGCTACACAGGGTCCTTGCCACGAACCCCAACCATTGACACTGAAGTTCTTTTCTGCTCGAGCAAAATGGTAGTTGATTAATGATTACCCTGCTTATGCATGTTTTTTTTAATTAGAATATTTTCTCTCTAGCTCTAGTTTTCGTTTGAGTTGCTTACAGTTACGGTTACTCCATTAGATTCTTTGATGTGTTTAACTGAGTCATTCATTTCTGTAAGGATTGCATGGCGACAACTTGGGGTTATGAGTCCAGAGCAAGCAATGGAGCAATATATCAGCCTTTTATCAGAAATCATTCCCGATTGGATTGCAGAAAATCCTTATGTAAGTTATTTTATTTGCTTTCTTTTTGTTCAGTTGGACTTAACGTGATGAACGAGAGTAGTTTTATCCTTTTTTCTAAATTTTCCTGTCTATACCTTCACAAGTTCCCTTTAACCCGTGTGGTGGAAGAATGATTCATTTGTTTGTTTGTTAGATCTGTCACAAAGAACCTTGAGGTTCTTACAGTATATATTACTATCACGAGAATGAATTTTTGAACCATGGTTGAATATTTATATTTCCTTTTATAACAGGATAATGCTGAGCCGGCTTCAGAAGAGATCATGCTTCTGCAAAACTAGACACTGTTCTTCTCTAAGGATCTTAATAATGTTCTTTTTTCTATCTCTCTAATATCATAGAAAAATGTTTTTTTGACATCATACTTCAAGTTTCCACTAAAGTGAAGATGCCCCACGTCCACTAATATCTTTGAATTGTCAATTCAAATGCTGGCAATCGTGCTTCCTAGGTGGAGAGTAGTTCTCCATTATTCAATGAGGAATTGCTTGTAGATGTGCATTTTCTCTTGCAATTGAAAACAAACAACGCATTACGTGCCTTCCGCTGGAACGTTCTGCTGCAAACAAATATCAAGACTGGGTTCATTTGCTGTTTGAACAGAAAATAGGAATACAAAATTTGGTAAAACAAGTATAGTTTCATTGTGAGTTAGTTTCATGTCCTGTTAAAAAGGTTTGATTCTATATTCAATAAGATGGTGTATGTGTTTGTGATAATTAAAATTGGTCAAAGAAAATTCAAAACTTAAAATATTAAATAATATTGAGACGATAACAAATAACTAAAAGCTTGTAAAATACAAATCTCACCATAACTAGAAGGTTTTATGCCGAGACATACATGAGACTTGTAAGTTTCATTTTGTGCATTCCATGAAAGAGTCTTTAACAACTTGCACAATTAAGGTACCTAAATCAATAAAATAACTTACGCAATTAGTACCTTTTTCAACTTAACAAACTCTTAAGATTTAACTAATCCAAAATTTAAATATAATTAAATTGTTTGTATCAGATAGTTGATTAAATTGTTTGTATCAGATACTTGAGTTCATGAAACGATATAGTGTTGGTTAGTTTGATTCATGTTAAAGAAGAACGTCACTTATCTAACGAGTTACTCATATGACTTATTAAGTAGATAAAAATAAAGAAATATATGCTTGTCATACTTGAAATTAATTGAGAAATATATAAACTTTAAATATTAGATAAATTCAGATAAAGATATATATGAATTAGACTTATAAAACACATTTTTCACTACACACAACAATTTTGGACACTTAACTAGAATGCTTAAGAATCACATCCAAGTAATTTTAGCTAAAAAAGTAGTTAAGTTAAATTTTGAAACAAAAATGTTAATTAAGAGTTGGACACATTGATTAGGCATTTCACTCCTGATGATCATTAAGAGAGTGACTGTTCGAAAGGGAAAATGTTCATCCGAATCGCTCACCAATAAGTACAATCAGTAAATGGTTAGATTGAATAATTAAAATAAAGATAAGTAATTCAAATCAGAAATAAAATAACAACAAGTAATTAAATTTAAAAACTAAATGACAGCATGTGACAAAATTTGAGATAAATTAATAAAGTTTAACAATCATAATATCAGCGAGTGTGATAGGTAAGAGATTTTTGTAGTGACGAGATTAAAGAGACAAAATTATAAGTTTTAAGAAAAAAATTAATTTTAATATTTTTTAACTAAATTTTGATCTTAAAGTTAATGCTGGTTTTCTATATTTTAGCTTGTACATATTAAGTTTATTCATATATATACTTGTTGACAATTTTTCTTGATTTGAAGTTAGAAGCTGTGACAATAATGTTAATGCGAGATTAGAAATGTTATCTTTTTTATTTATTTTTTTGAATAAAAATTAAATTTAGGTGAAATTTACGTATTTTATTATAAATTAAATTTTAAAGTTTAATTTAATTTTATAAAATTGAAGTGATATCTTTAATAAGACCATGAACTTGTGCCTGAAGTTATATATTAGTAAATAATTGAATAATAGTTTGATAATAAATTATCTAATAAATTTAATAAATTTTTGATAATATAAATTTTAAATAATTTTATCATTATGTTAAAATCTAAACTTTAAATCTATAAAATAAAATTTGTATTCGCTTATATCATAAAATATCATGTGATCTCTAATTGTCAATACTATTGCATTATTCGCAAATAGTAAAAAACATGCACATCAGAAACCAATAACATAATATTTTAATCATATATAATTTAATTTTTAATTTTAAGTACTATAATATTAATATAATATGGTGTTGTGTATATTTTCCTGTAAAATTTGTTATAAGATGTATTCTGTACGAGTTTCATCAGGTCATAATTATTGCAAATTTTACTTCAAGGGATATTTTAAATGTTTAAGCATATTTTTTTTTATCTCAAGATTTGTATTACAAATACATGATTGTTAATATTATAAAATTTTGGTCGTTAATACTAATTTCTATTTTTAAGTATTTGGAATATATGGTCGTTAATACTATTTTTTTTTTATTATCAAAGTCTTTTACGACCAATGTACTTAGGAGGAAGTTATTATTAGGCTACCACCACATACACAAAATTCTCGTTTTGTTAGCTCCATCCGCAGCATGAGTTTCATTAATCGAATCACTGCCCTTCGTCGATCAAATTCATCGTCTCCCTCAGTCTCACTCTCCGCCTCTTCCCGTTATCGAACCACAACCTAGGGTTTGCCTCAGATTCCAAGGGAACGTGAATTCCTGCATTCTCTTTTTCTTGCCTTGTCAAACCGAGTTTATAAAAATTCGATGGGAGTTGTCATTGAGAGATCCGTTTGGGAACTAAATCCATCCGTATACATCTTCATCTTCGTTTGTTGCTGCTTCTTGATCTTTCTTTTCCCTCACGCCTCTAACCTCAACAGAACCTCCACAATCTTCGACCATGGAACCTCTCACTCGTTTCTCCGTTTCCAGCGGAATTTCCTCTTCGTCTATTCTCTCGCATCAGGTTGCTTTCACTCCATTTCCTTATTCATTGTAGGATTGTTCGGTTTCTCTGACAATGTGCGGGATCAGCTTTGGAAACTTTAGAGTTCTTTTGTTTATCGAGCAAGAATTGTAACCTAAAGAAAAACAAAATATCTTACTAGCTTTAGGTGAACATTTTCTGATTAACTTTAGCCGAACATTCATTTCTATGTTATTTTTATTTTGAAAATGGATTTATATTCTACTTACTTTTTTAATCTGTTGTTCTGTTTCTGAATCAAAATTCCGAAACTCGCTTGTTTTAATTAGTTTCTCAATTGAGATTTAGATCTGTAAGGTGCAAGTGTGAATGACGGTTTCGTTTCTCCTCTCAGTAATGGAAGGTCTATGGTCAGTGTTTGGGGAGTATGAATTTGCTTCATATGGAATCGGCAGGGAAACTATGGTTAAGTCTCTGTGTTACGGATATACAACAGCTCTCTTCGCTGCTCCTTTCCTTGGCGTGCTTTCGGATTTGATGTGAGGCTCTAGTTTTAGTCGTTGACGTTACTCATATATTAAGATTGATAATTATGTTTAAGTAGTTCAACGATGAGTTTAGTGTTAAATGCCAGCCTTTGCAATTGTGATGTTTAAGTAGCGCCATATTATGGTGTCTGTTTCAGTAAAGATGATTTGGTTGTTTAATTATTTAAGTTATGACAATTGCATCGTCCTAAGTATAACATGGAATTCCTTCCGTGTGGAAGACTTACTGTCACTGTGAATGATTGTTGATGTCTAATTTACTTTAGTGTTTTCTGTTGATTAGTGGCTGTTGAGACGATATTAGGAGTATTTTTTAAAATGCATCCTTTCAAGACATTTACATTTCTAATTGTTGAGGAAGAATATAATCAATATTCCGATGTCAATCTCATCTTCCTGTGAATTGTTATCACTTTTCAATGTTTGTCATTTTGGTCATGACATCCTTCTATTTGTGATTTCAACCGGGGGTTTGCTATGTTAGATGTGAATATATGAAGCATCTTGGTTATTCCAGAAGCACTAATGCTAAATCATGCACATTCAAGAAATTTATACATTTCTGTGTACAAATTTATGATGATTTGTCAGAAGATTATTCTAACTCAATATTTAATTTTGATGTAGAGGTCACAAGAAAGCTAGTTTAATCTTTTGCATTCTACACTTCACTTTTGGCGTATGGAAGATGGTTTCAGAGCAGCCAAGTGTATTCATAACTAGCACATGTCTCTCTCTGGCCAATACAATATTTTCATTTAGTTTTGAGAATTGGATGGTCACTCAACATGAAAAGGTAATAGGTAAATCTTATCCTTTTATCTTGATTTCCACATAGGCACATATTTCAGTCTAAGCATCCACATCTTTGCCACTGGAAAAATGGCAAAGTAGGAGCTTACTTCTTCCTGGTTAAATAACTTGATCCATTTTTTTTTCCCATCTTTATAATGAAAATTCACTTTACGTGGAAAGTGCATGGCTTCTTAGGATAAGGACATAGGACTGCTTAAAATATCTAGAATTTAACATCAATTTGGAATATTGTGTTTTTGTTTGCAGCAAGGGCACAGGCTTGATTCGCTTAATGATACATATTGGTTAATGTCTTTCTTTGAGTCTGCATGTTTTATCGCCAGCCAAATGTTTGCAAATTGGCTTATTGGTAATAATACGGGAAAAAATACTGCTCCTTCATTTGTTATTATTTGTTTTGCTGCCACATGCTTGGCTTTTATCACCAGAGGATGGACAGAAACTCCTGGAACAGCATTTCTTAAGGAGTACAGTCGCTCCTTCTATGCATACATTTTAGGTGGTAAGTTGCTTTTGTTGTTCTTTTTTCTTTATTATTTTATGAACAAATATGCTTTTACATTTTTTATATAGAACAATTCGATGCTCTTAAGAATGCTGTACTTAGCATTTGTTTGGCAATCTGATAACTTGGTAAAGTTTCTGGAAATTACCAAGGCAGCTAATCCCTTTTATTTATGTTCCTATTAATAACTGCTATTTTGTCTTCAGAATATGTGCGCTTATCACGAGTTAGTGTTTAAGATTGCCAATGTATATAATACTTTAGTTGGTTAGATGTGGAAAAGAGATGGCACTAGGAAACACATTATCAATTTTACAACAATGTAATGAAAAGTTTAAGTCATCTACTGATTATATACTGATTGTAATTTTATAATCCACAGATAAAAGGATATGGTTGTTGGCATGGGCACAAACTTGCCTTCACTTCTCTATAGGAATTTTTTGGATCCTTTGGGCACCTACAGTGGTGGTATGATATCAAATTTTAGAGCATATCTTGTTATATACTGAGGCATCGATATTTACAATGCTAAGGCAGTATTGCATTAAATGGATGTTTTATGGGCTTTCTTTTCTTCTTCAGGCTTCTTTGTATTGATGAATCTAGAAATGGACTTAATTGAACAAACCTATAAGTAATTTTGTTTCTCTGCCCATTATTGTGGGAAAACCTCTTCCCGTGATTGGCTCATTTTGAAAAGAGGCTTTTTAAGTTATTGAACCTGTTATTTTATCAGTCTGAGTCATAGGATGCTTTTGGTTTATATATAACTTCTAATGCCTTTGGTTTTAGGCTGACGGGCGAGAAGTGCAACTGGGCTTGATATATCCATGCTTTCTGGGCTCAAGAATGCTAGGAAGTGCTGCTTTTCCGTGTCTCACTAGTGGGCCATCATCGTTTAGAACTGAGGACTGCTTAGTTTTCGCATACATTGTACTGGCTCTTCTCCTGTCTATTGTGGCTTATGACTATCAGGTGCAGTAATTTATATATTTAGGAAGTATCAAATATATTTTTGGTCAGATTTTTGAGCTGGAAATCTTGAGTCTACTCTCGTGTGCAGGAAATCGGGGTTCTGGTGACGTTATTTTGCTTCTTTCATGCATGTGTTGGGTTTGTTTTGCCATCACTTGCTAGACTGAGGACCATGTAATCTCTTTAACTAGATTTGTACTTTTTTCATTTTCTCAGAATTTGATTTTTAGTTTTATTTAATCTCTTTTTGCAGGTATGTTCCTAATGAATTGCGTGGAGGGATGATGGGCTTCTCTCTTGCCCCTGCAAATGGAGCTATTCTGCTTTCTGTGGTGCAAGTATGTATTTTTGCATAATGTTATCTAAATTTTTGGAAGCATGCAATTAACCAATTAAGCATTATTAACACGAGTTAAATGAACCATGATAAGAGGCTACTTCGTTTGAAAAAAATGTTCTGTTTTTATTTTCTATTCCACTATTATTTAAAAAAAATATCTCATTGATTTCACTTTGTTTTCTATTTTTACAGATTTGTGTAGAAAATAGCGAAAACAATAAACAAGATATATTCACTGTTTTTTTTGCAAACATTTGAAAACAGAAAACAAAATGAAAATATGATGATATTTTTGTAACCAAAAGGGAAAAGTAGTAATAAAAATAGGAGACTTTTTTCTTATAAATATTTACTCAAAAAGACATGCTAATTTTTTGAGGTTTTGAATCTAACAATGCTACAATCGTGGAGGGTGGCATAATATTCCTACACAGTCATTTCTACAGCAGTAGATGCAAGTTGTAGTTTAAATTCCTATTGTGCTTTCATCTTTTCCACAGCTTTGAAAATGTACATGTTTTTTTTTTTTCATTTTTGAGTTTGTGTTGAACTTCTTGATTGCCGCAACTTGTTGATTAGCCCAGTAGGGGGTGACTGTGTGTTCAAATGACTTGTGAAGGAGGGTTAAATGAATGAAATACAATACTTTAGGTGTAATGTTTTGAGGGAGTGACTATGGTAAGAGTTGAGTTGTTAGTTTAGTTATATAAATGGTCTGTAAGTTTATTAAATATAGTCAACAAGAAGCAATAAATGATTGACAATGCACGTTTGATATGTAGTACCCTTGAAAAGAAGATTAGTACCGAGGTAATTCATTACATTAAATGTTTGTAATCAATGCATCAGCTTATCTTGAATAATTTTGTAAACGACATTGTGTATTTCTTATGTTTCGACGGTTCATGTGTGTATTTGCTGTCATATATTTTGACTTCCTCATTATGTTTGCAGCATGGCAAATGATTTTGTGAAAGACATTGTGTGTTTCTTGTGTTTAAACTGGTTCATGTGTGTATGTGGTGTATGTTGACTTCCTCTTTATGTTTGCAGGGTGGCTATTATCGGAATGTAGAAAATGCAACATTAATGGCATTTGGTGTGTGTGGTTTATTGCTAGCAGCTGGTTGCATGCATGCCTTGAAGCAATGGGGTAAGCAACCGTATAACAACTGGCATAAGCAGTGAATGTATGCCCCTTTGACAGGCTTTGGTAGTGGTGGATAACGGACTCTTTTATTGAATGCAATGAGGAAGGAGTAAAGAGATGAAGAACTTCAATGATGCATATTCAGGGAATGGGAAATAAATTTCAAAAAAGATTCTAACATCGACTACTAGTGAGTACTGAACTGAACTGACATTGGGGTTCTTTCTGTAATGATAGGGAGAAACTAAACAATGAAACTTTATAGTTTAACACTTTCATTGAGTAAGTAAGCTTTTTAGGTTACTCTGGACCAACGGATTTCTAATTCTCAGTAATATATTGTAGCTTGCATACTTTGCTGCTTGGGTTTGCTTATGGAGGATATATTCAATTGCACAAGCTTTGGAAATTGCTTTCAGAATCTGTATCTGGTGACGAATGCCAGCTTCTCCAGAAGAGCATCTAAAAGATCATAAGGTGAAAATTGAATATTATGGTTTGGTTATGTTAGCATATCAAGTAGTCATGTGCTATGGGCTCGGTCAGTTTATTCTAAGTTTCTTAGCATAAACCATAACACTGATTAACCCTAGCATGTTAAGTAAGAGGTTGATATGATGTCTCATAGAAAACATTCGAAGTTCTGGTGATGTGATTTCATCAATTTGATGAAGACACAATTCAGCTGGTAACAATTTGGTTTTCTTGTTTTTCTCATATAATAGGACCTCTCTGTTTCTGTCATTTTGTCTTAGAAAAAACTAATTAATCATAAACTATGTGTGAAAAAGTTTTAGATAATCGTTGTTTTGTGCTAAAGTACATAAACAAAGGAACTAATAGTTAAGTGTTATTTGTTTTTAAAGTTAGAAACAGTAGTTTCTTTAAAATAAAAATAATACTTTATCATAAAAAAGTTCTTAATTTTTTCGCTCTCAATCGTAAATAAGTAGGTTTGTTATCTTAGCAGAATAAATAATTTATTTCAGATGAAGAGAAATGCTTACTGTTGATTTCTACGTAATATATTCCTCTTCAGATGAAATCAATGTTTTGAATTGAAATCTGTTTATCTTTGATTTTACATTTTATTTAATAAGTCTCAGTCATAATCAGAAGTGTTAGAAAGAATATTGTTAAAAAAAGCATCTCTCATATTTTCATTTGTGATATGCAAAAGATAGATCTAAGGTACTATGGAATCCAAGTTATAACTAATTATTTCGAGAAATTTTTTAGCAATTGACTTTTGGATTGGCTCCCTTTATTAAATGTTTATTGACTATGAATCACGCATGCTATATCCTGTGCATTGGTCCAACTTTTCACAATTTCTTATTAAATTTTGTCCTCGATTATTCATCAAAGCTATAAACATATTTTGGCACAGAATATAAATGGTTGTTAAAGACTGCTACCGGTGGAGCTTGAAAATCAATTGCAGGTAGCATTCATTTAATCGTCGTCTTGTATTTGATCCCTTAACCACTTTGTTGCCACCCACTTCTCTCCTTTTATGACGGGACAGCTTCCGTGGAGTGATGTCTGCCAAAGTATACACAGAAAGTAGGTCAAATAATGAGCCAATCAAGTTAAAAAATGTTTTAAAATTTTCGCTCAACGATAATCAGAATATGACTGGGAAATCTTTCCAAAGTCGTGTTTTTTTACACTTGACTTCCTTTTAAATTTCAAAGCTCCATAGAGTCTAGTTTGCTACACCCCTCCTTACCCCTGTGCTTCTTCCTTCCTTCTCAAGAGGTACACACTTCTAAGAGTATTTTGGACCTATTACGAGCCTCTTTTTCTTTTCGACACACTACACTTTGAAGTACAAGGTATGTGTTCATTATTTGTTTCTGTGCGAGTAAGAAATTAATCCTCAAAAATACCGAGTAAATTATTAAAAGACCATAAATTTCAATGTGAAGGATAAAAGTGGAAAACATGTGTTTTAATATTTTTTAAATATAAAATATAAAATTTTTCGGCACCTTAAAAAACTGCTATTCTGTTCGCTTATGATTTTAACCCCCATTTACTAACCTCCACATCTCCCTTTCAGCCTTGCTAAACAAGTTTAAAATGATGACAACGATATTAGGAAAAAAGAAAACACTAACCTGGTCAATTGTACCATTAGGTAATAATGAGTAAAATAGAAGCCCATCCCCTCTGCGTGGCCTTACTTTTAAACCAATACAGTCCTCGAAATCATACCTACCATCCATGTTGAAGCCATTCTGCAGAATAATAACGCGTAATTACGTCCTAAGAGATTAGTAAACGGAATGTGTGTGAATATAAGTAACGACAAACTCACCTCAAACGGAAACATGGTCTCCCCACCTTCTGAAACATCAGTTAAATACAGCAAAAAAGAAGCTACCTGCATGGAACTTAGTTAAGATTCAAACTTATTAAACAAAATCTCTAAGTTTAAGAGCTAAAATTGCAAAGATAAAAAACGATTTAATATTAAAATATGAGAACTTAGTATAAACAATTTGAGTTAATATCCTGAAAATAGAAATAGGGACAGCCCCAACGGGTTTGAATAGGATACTTCATTATCCATTTCCACACATTTCTAATTTTTTTTTCTTGTACAGATAGTAACTCCAATATCCATTTTTGTACCCTATTGACACTTTCATATTTTAATTATAAAAAAATAATATTAAATTGAATTCAAACATACTAAAATAATTAATTACGAAAGCATATTTATTATGACAGACACGCTTTATTTTGTGTAAAACGTATGCAAGCTAAGGAACTACGATAGATATAAATGCAATATAAGAAATCTCAATATGGCTAGTGGACAATGTTGTGACTATGGAACTACAATAGATCCAAATACATCAATAAGAAATATCAATATAGATCCAAATACTAGAAAAGAAGTGTGATCTTCCCTCTAACTTCGTACCAATAAGATCATCCATATCAATACAATTTTTTATATTATTTTGGTATCAATTTTGAATTAAATAATTTTATTATCTCTTAAAATACATAACAATATATTCTCACACCGTATAACTCATTAACTAAAAAAAATCTTATAATTTATCAACTTCTAACTATCTCACTTTTTTTAAATCATATTATTTTAATATAAATGCAGGCATACATACCCGAGAGGGAATGTTTTTCCGCTAGTGTAACCTAAAAAGTATTAGACTCCTCTTTTTGAGAAATTAATACGTATAAAACTTCAATTCATTTTAAGGTGAATAAACTTTCCATCTATCCCTTTCTTTTCCTCAGCATAGGTGCGGTTTTAGAAATACTTTTGATTTTTTTTTTTAAAATGCTATATTTTTAATGAACTATTATTCTTGGTGTATTTTTATTTAGAAACAACACTAAAAATTACCTATCAAACAACATGAGCCTTGTCCAATTTTAAAACTTTCTACAGTTTAAAAGAAATAATGAAAATTTTAAATAAAACCTCATAAACATTAGTGGGTGTATAAGATTTCATTTCATTTCAAAAGTCCCACAATGATGTTGAAAAATAGGTGTCACGACACAGACATGTCCTAAGAAAGGAAAAATGACAAGGATCTCTCATGCTAAAGAAGAATTGCATTTGAAAAATAGACAAAAAAAAAAAAAAAAAAAAAACGGCCAACATTAAAATCGATTTTTCCTTTCACTTTTATAAATATTTTTTTATCTTATTTAAATTTTTTCAT
>Ga0123342_1002108_pt1 | contig 33352 bp, 11 predicted proteins | sample Turbeawhitnodule_FD_89960 | JGI IMG/M metagenome (GOLD analysis project Ga0123342, IMG submission 89960) | Root nodule microbial communities of legume samples collected from Mexico - Turtle bean Mexico white nodule | ecosystem: Host-associated > Plants > Roots > Nodule | place: Mexico: Nepantla... | reverse complement strand
CTAGTTGTGCAGTCCACTCACAAGGTTTTATGCTCTCTTACTCAGTCATCTATGCTGCACATGTCAGGCAACATTGTAGATAAGGAAAAAATTTGTAGATGTCTCCGAACTCTCCAAACCACAAGTCCTAGTTTTCTGCTTTTGGCATCCCTAGATGCTGCTAGAGCTCAACTCAGTGAGAACCCTGATATTGCATTTGACCAAGCAATTGCATTAGCCGATGAGGCAAAGTGTGTGCTAAAACAAATCCCTGGTATCTCACTACTTGAGAACTCAAGCTTTCCAGCATCTCCTGCAGTTGATCCATTGCGTCTCACTGTAGGTTTTTGGAATCTTGGTTTATCAGGTTACGAAGCAGACGAAATCTTATACAAGGATGAGGAAGTCATTGGTGAACTTGTTGGGAATACATGTATTACTTATGTACTTAATCTTGGGACTTGTAGGGAGCATGTTGAGAGGCTTTTGTTGGGGATAAAACGTCTAGCTGAAACATATGGTTCCATTGAACAAGCTGAGAAGAAAGTGGTGAATGTTGATGCACCCTTTGATGATATAATCATGAGTTTGATCCCTAGAGATGCCTTTTTTGCAGGTAAAAGGAAAGTGGCAATAAGGGAGAGCATTGGGGAGGTTGCAGGGGAGCTTATATGTCCATACCCTCCAGGTGTACCAGTGTTGATCCCTGGTGAGGTTATAACTGAAAAAATTGTTGATTATCTTCTTCATGTTAGGAGTAAAGGTGCTGAAATCAATGGAGCATCTGACTCCTCGCTTTCTTCAATAGTTGTTTGCCGTAAATTATGAACTGGGAAGGAGCATTAAGCTAGAATTTGGTCTTTGTGTCACACTATAACGTTATTATTACAACACTTTACAAGGATTTCCACAGTTAAAGAAATTTTCTAGCAGTGATCAGCAACTACTAATGACAGCAACTACTAATGAAAGGGAATAGGCTGAAAGTGAGAATTCAGAAAGAACTCTTCAAAGTTAAATCGGGTATATTGAGTTAATCATAGTATTGCTTAAGAAGATTATTTGAAAAAATTATAATTTGAAATACAAAGTATTTTTTATTTAAAAAATACTTTTTAAACTTTATATATAGTTTTTTCATTGTTAAAAGCTCTGTTTTTCTTTTCACTTTGTTTGAGTGTCGGAACATACATATGTGGGAGATATTAGCTTTGCGGTAACAAAATAATTAGGAGGTTATGCGTTTTTTATTTATTTAGGTAACATACCAACAATTTGTAATTTTTTTAAAATTAATTACGTTGTAGTTATGTAATTGACATGAATATACCAACATTTTTCTAAAATCATGAAATAGAAACCAATTTTTAGAAACTAAAATAATTAGTTGCAATAGTAACTAAATTAGAGACCATTTTAAAAACTAAAACAAAAATTGGTTTCTAAATTAGTTTCTATTAATGTTAAATAGTTTCTAAATTGGTATCTAATTAGCAACCAATGTTTTAGAGACCAAATTTAGAAACTAAATAATTTGTAGTTAAAACATTGGTTGCTAATTAGATACCAATTTAGAAACTATTTAACAATAATAGAAACTAATTTAGAAACCAATTTTTGTTTTAGTTTCTAAAATGGTCTCTAATTTAGTTACTATTACAACTAATTATTTTAGTTTCTAAAAATTGGTTTATATTTCATGATTTTTTTGTTGTAGTAATAGTAAGCACAAGTCACCTTCACCACCTCAGGCCACCACCTAGAACCACCACTTAGAGTCACAAAGACTGCCAGGGAAGAAGAGGTGAGAGCTCAAAGGAAGAAGTGACCCCCACACACACGCAAAAACCCAATATAAGTCAAGGGTATATTTGACATTTTTAAATTATATGGAGTTAGAGGAAGGAGGCATTGAGGTGCTTGGAGAATTTGTCTTATTTATTGTTACCATCCAAATTTTTGTGTATAACCTTGTTCTTAATTTAACTTTAAGAGGCACCCTGTTGTCATATCGGATTCATTTAATGGGAGTTTCTTCCAAAATTTAAGTCTCCAATTTTAACACATTTCTTAACACTTCAGCTTTGGAGATGTTATTTTTGTTTTAAGAGCATTTTTGTAAATAATTTTTAACACAGTTTTTCCTTTAAATAAAAACAAAACAAAAATACACTTGCTCAATCCATATATCCCTGTTTAATGTTATACTGTCCTGGTAAACAGCAAGACAAAACACATTCTAGTAATCATACACCAAAAGTCAATTTTAAGACAATCAATTTTCTAATATTTGCTATCCAAACTACAATTACATTACACATCACATCACATCTTAGTGTCAAATTAATAAACTAGTGTCAAATTAATTTGTATTAGAATAAATTTTTAATGTCTAACTAAATCTTGGTTGAGATTTCTTCCACTTATATACTCATATACTCTAAATTGTTATATACTCTAAATTGTTCTAATGTCTAACCAATCTGAAATCTACAAAAAGATAAACATAATGCACTAGTCATGAGTATGGTATGTGACATTGACTTCTCAAGTTTTGACCTTCCCCGTCACTATAACGTTACTAGCATAAATCATGAAAAAGTCTGAAATAAATCCTTCCTATTCTCTAAATCATTTTTTCCAATTAGCTACACATACAATTAAAATCCAATTACTTGCAATTTTCTTTCAATATTTATGACGGTTTCCAGAGTGATGCTGGTCTCCTTAAGTGCTCTGCATTCATCGGTCCTTTCTCAAATATTAGCATTTAATTGTATAATAGGAATTCAAAATCAGTTGGAAGTTTAATATTATTGAGTAAAGAATTGAGTAAGATGAACCTATAAATTTATTACCTTCAGATTTTAGTTTGAAAATAACATCTTAGTTTCTTATGAGTTTGTTTAAAATTTATTAGTGACGAATCTGCTCGTCTCTCCTATAACAGTCATGACTTGTGATATTTCTTTCCCAGTGACTCGAAGAACCCAGTAGCATTTCCAAGAGACAAAAATTGAGTACTCTTTCATTCTAAATGAGAAAAAGTTACCAACAATTCAGCCTTAGTATTTGCTAACTACTCAGAAATTTCTTCAGCTGTGTAAACTATCGCCAACTGTAAAATAACCTTTTGGTGTGTGTGATGCAAAAAATCAAAGGCCACTTGGGATGTTTTAACTTCAAGGTGCTTCTCACCAGCTGATTTACTTTACGTTGCAGACAACTACTGAAGAAAGTAAGGGATCAGATGCCCCACTAATATCAGCACCTTTACTCCTAACATACAGAAGATAATCAACAGCTTTTTCCGTAATAACCTCACCAGGGATCAATACTGGTATGCCCGGAGGGTATGGACATATAAGCTCCCCTGAAACCTCACCTATGCTCTCCCTTATTGTTACTTTTCTTTTACTAGCAAAAAAGGCATCTCTGGGGATCAAACTCATGATAATATCATCAAAGGGTGCATCAACATTACGCACTTTCTCTTCAGGTTGCTGAAAGGAAGAATAAGTTGCAGCCAAATGCTTTATTCCCAATAGAAGTCTATGGACATGGTCCCTACAAGTCCCGAGATTAAATGCGTAAATAATAGATTTGTTCCCAACAAGTTCACAGACAACACCATAATCTCTGTATAAGATTTCGTCTGCTTCGTAACCTGATAAACCAAGCTTCCAAAAGCCTACTGTGAGACGCAATGGATCAATTGCAGGAAAGGTTGAAAAGCTTGAATTCTCAAGCACTGATACGCCAGCAATTGATTTTAGCGTGTACTTTGCTTCATAAGCTAATGCAATTGCTTGGTTGAATGCAACATCAGGGCGTTCACTAAGTTGAGCTCTTGCAGCATCCAGGGATGCCAAAAGCAGATAGCTAGGGCTTGTAGTTTGAAGAGTTTGGAGACATCTATCAATTTTTTCCTTATCTACAATATTTCTCGACATGTGCAACATAGATGACTGAGTAAGAGAGCATAGAACTTTGTGAGTTGACTGTACAGTCAGATCAGCCCCTTGCTGGAGGGCTGAGCTTGGCAGCTCAGAATGAAATCCAAAATGTGCGCCATGAGCTTCATCAACAATCAAAGGAATTTTACGAGAATGACACAGCTCAGAAATCTCGCTTAAGTTACTGCAAATACCATGATAAGTAGGCGAAGTGATGAAGACTGCTGCCGCTTTTTTCCCTTCCATTTCTAATCCTCGGATGGCTTTCAATACCTGCAAAAACACCCACATAAAAAAAAAGTGAGAATTAGATAAGATTACTAAAAGAATCCTAACATTAATAAAAGTAAAAAGTCAGAGATTCAGATCTCATCTTCTGTGTAAGAGTTAAAAACAAAAACTATTCAGATTGTTTCTTTAATGAATACGGCAATGCAATTCTATTCGTATCAACTTCTTGCATGAAATTTTTATTTTTGTGAGCAGATTTTCATGAACGTGAGCACAATATGATAGTGGGCAGCATCTGAATAACCTGCAATGGAGTGACACCACCAGCAATGTCCCAATCATTTTCATAGTCGGGAACGATGTACTTAGGCACTGCACCAGACAATACCATAGCAGATATAGCTGATATATGGGAATTCCTTGGAAGAATCAGAAAATCCCCCGGGGAACAGGTAGCCATAATGGCTGCCTGAATCCCACAAGTAGTACCTCCAACAAGAAACCATGTGTGTGATGATCCAAACAGTTTGGCTGCTTCAGTCTGTGCTTCCAATATGGGGCCCTGGGGACAAAAGAGGTTGTCAAGCTCCGGAAGCTCAGGTAAATCATGCGAATAGGGTCTCGTTCCAATAAGCCGAGTCAAGGAAGCAGGAGCAGCATGCCCTCTGTTATGTCCAGGAAAGTGAAAACTGGCAACATTTTGCTCAGCAGAAGCTTTCAATGCACTGACAAGAGGAGGTAGGCCATTTTGCCGAAGCACCGGAGTGTTGCCACTCAAAACGCGGTCGTTTGTGGTTGATAATCCCCCAACGCTTTCATCTAGCCCTACTGGTGCTGCTGCAATGCTTCTTTCCTGCATAAAATAAATTTCAACGCTCTGAACAGCATTCCATACCCCCAATTAAACCACTCCTGGATTCTTCACACAAAAAAACCCTAACAACTGCAATGCACGAGCATAAGCGTGTAATAAATCTGCTCCAAAATCATGTGTTCACAATTTAATCCGAAAACTCGACTACATTTGTATTACAAATATTTATCTACTGAAATTGAAGATACGTAAGACAACGATGGTGGAGGTTTAAAGGTTCCAGGGTTTGAGAAAAATGCAAATACGCAATAGAAATTGTTGTAATGAAAAATAGTAAATAAACAATGGAGGAAGTGAAGGAGACAAGACCTGAGAGCAACGAAAAGGAAGCGTTGGCGAAAGCCTGAGAGTGGAAGCGTTGGCAAAACCCTGCAATGGAAAAAAGCATAGCGAGTTTGGGTTTTTGGGATTGCAAGAAAATGAGAGTGTGGGAGATATCATCTTCTTCTTCCCACCACTGCTCTACACACTGGTTCGTTAAAATTATTTCCAACAGTTAAAACATGAATCAAAATTATTTGTGAACTAATATTAATTAAGATTATTTTTTATTGGGATGTCAATGATAAAAAAAAAATTACTAATGAAAACAATTTTTATTCGATATTAATATAAATTATTTTTAATTAACTTAATTGTCTTATTTAAATAATATTTAAAAAATTAAAAAAAATAGAAATAATTTAAATTTAATACATTTAAATGTTCTTTAAATTTTACAGCTCTCTTATATGTAGCACATATACGGATACGGACACTGTACGGAGATACGTATAATCTCTAAAATATAGGATACAGGGACACGGATCTATATATTATATAATTTTGAATTATATAAATTGAAAATAAATATTTATGTGCAAAAGTATGTTTGAAATTCTTTTGGGAGCATGAAGATATTTTTCATGACTGGTTCAAAAGAATTTGTTCCTTATTTTTATAATCATAATAAAAATTTATACAATAAATTTGAAATTAAATTTTAGAAAATTATTGTATTTATATCTTTTAAAATTGTGTTACAACCGTGCTAGAATTTTCAAAAATCCAACAAATATTTTTTGAATTGAACACCTTCAATGATAAGTGTCCTATGAGTGTCGAGTGTCGTACGAGTGTTGACACCGATACGTGTGTCCGACACGGATACGCCATTTAAGAGAAGTGTCTGAGTCTCATAGGTTCTCTGTCACTTATTTAATATTCATGTACTTATTGTTCATTAATGTATTTTAAAAAATAATGGATCAAATTAAACTTTTTAAAATAATAGGATGAAATTGAATAAAGATATAAATAATGAGACAACACAAATATTAAGCTTGTTTTAACTCTTTTTTTATGATAGTCATCAACACGTCCCCTAAATCAACAAAATAAGATGAGGCAGTTTTGAAAAAAAAAATAGTACAAGATAATTAAGAAAATTAAATTAAGCACAAAATTAGAAAACCAGAATAAAACTTATAAATATTTTAATGATAATGAAAATAGGTTAAACATTAAAGTAATAAATATTTAAAACTTCCAGTCTTAAAGCTGTGATAACTACATCTCACTCTTGAATTAATCCTTAAATAATGCATCTTTTTTTTATAGAAAAAGTATTTATAATTTTACACCTAAATCTCACTCTTGAACTTAATATTTTGTTTAAAGAATCTGAGTTTAATTCCAATCAAAATTGTGTAATTTCTCATGGTATAATAGCTATAACGTATTAACTAAAAAAACTAATATTAGCACGCACCAAAGTAATTTATTTGAGTTTATGAATGGATATTTACGAGAGATTCACTCTAATATGCAAAATGAATACATTTGTAACATTTTAATGAACTAATTAAAACGAGTTTAAAAGTTCGTGTTTGTTTTGCAAATTATTGATAAATTTTAAAAACATCAGCAAGTTAGTTTGAACAAAATTTAAGGAAATACTCGTAAGAGAAAGATAAAATAAAATATTAAGGCATTTTTTAAATAAGTTAAAATCAATTTATCATTTTTTAGAAATTTTAAAAAATTTCCCGGTAAATACTTGTAAATTTATAAAAACTTTTTTTGTTTTTTAACGTGAAGCCTACAAAACCTATTTAAATAAGTAATCCAAATTAAAAGATAACGAGAATGGGGGTTGCGTGAAAGTGTGTGGCTACTTACGCCATCATTAAAGTCAAACACAAACACATAAGACTATTCATCTTAGCTTTTTACACCTACAAGTCAAAACAAAACACACCACCCTCTATCCACATTTAATGCCTTTTTTATAAAAAAAATTCAGAAGAAAAAACAATTTGTCATAATCCAAAATAAATTTAGTCTTATCCTTTTGAGTGTGGAGTTTCCGTACACTTATATGACGATTTCATCTTTTGAAAAGGATGATATTTAACAATGTTATTAATAAATATTATATAATAAACACTTAGTAATTATGTGTTTATATTGACTAAAAGAGGCTTATGTGAAACTCGAACTGGTAGTAATATTGTCATTGATGTCTTGGTCGTTCCTTCTTACTACTACTCGTTCTATGGTATTCGTTCGTTTTTTCTTACTTCTTGTACTCATTCTCTAGTGTTTGGGCGCTCTTTAATACTATTCTAGTACTGATTTTTTAGTATTTGGTCGTTCATCTTTACTTTTCTCTCGTACTCATTCTCTGGTACTCGATCGTTCATCCTTGGTGCTCAGTTGGGAGTTAACCTGCATAAGGTTCTTCAACAATCAAGTAAATACTCTGTATTAAGAGTGTATGATGTAATTGATCAAAGCGTACCTTACTCCTTTGGAGAAGGCTTATTTATAATGTTTGGTAATGGATCATTTGATTCATGGATTGTATCTGACGCATATCTTCAATAAATCAGTGTTAGTTGATTTCTCAGAATGTCACCTAGATTTGGCGGGACTGGACACGGATTCGTATGGAGGTTACCCTGATTTATAGAATATTTCTTTGTCGTTTCTTTGTCAATTTTGTTCTTTATTATGGTTGATCACTCGGTCGATCAATGATATCGAGTGACGTGACTCATTCAGTCCCGACCAGTAAAGTGGAAGATAACAAAATTTTAATTTTAAATTAGTTTCAAACTAACTTTAATATCAAAATATAATTACATTACAATTATAAAGAACACAAAAAAAATGGATGAGTAACCCAATAAGAACTAGAAAACCTAAAAGGCCGAAGACCCCTCAAACATGAAGGAAACGCACTTTACTCTGCAGGAACAAGTAGGTTGTCGGAAAGTGAATTTTAAAATAACGTAAGCTATTTTTTTATAAACAATATTGTTTCTAAAACCATTATAACTAAGAGCTATAGTATACAAATCAAAGCTATAAAGTCAAAATCTAGACCGTGTATTACGTTGTTCTATCATAGAATGGGACATACTCTAATAATGTCACCAAGTTCAGAGTGAAATTTCAAGCACTAAAGTTTAAAGTCCTAGCCAGCATTAACACTATAAATACAAGTCTCTTTGTGCTCTCAAATCTCAACCTCGTCTAACAAACATTACATAGTTTCTCTTACACACTTTGCAGCTAGCTAGGATGAGCAAGGTTGCAGGGTTTGTGGCAACCTTATTCATGGTGGTGATGATGATGATGGTGCCAAAAACAGAGAGTGCCCTGCATATAGCTGACATCGTCACAAGACAATTCTTCAACAACATAATCAATAAGGCTGATGGTGATTGTCCAGGGAAGAGCTTCTACTCACGTGATGCTTTCCTCAAAGCTCACAATTCCTACCCTCGCTTTGGTAGTCTCAGAAATGAAGATGACTCCAAACGTGAAGTTGCAGCTGCTTTTGCTCATTTCACACATGAAAGTGGACGTTAGTATGAGGAACTTTTACATATAGCAGAAATCAAATACTGGTTTTTTTGGTTCAACTGATAAAGTTAATTAACATGTGTCATTATATGTGGAATGATTGAATGCAGATTTTTGCTACATAGAGGAGATTGGAGGAGCATCAAGGGACTACTGTGATGAAAGCAACACTGAGTTTCCATGTGTCCCTAGCAAAGGGTACTATGGTCGTGGACCGATCCAACTATCTTGGAACTTCAACTATGGACCAGCAGGGCAGAACATCGGTTTTGATGGGTTGAATGCTCCGGAGACAGTGGCCAATGACCCTGTCGTGTCCTTCAAGACAGCATTGTGGTACTGGATGGAGTTTGTTCGCCCTGTCATGAACCAGGGCTTTGGTGCAACCATTAGAGCCATCAATGGCCAGCTTGAATGTGATCAAGGAAACCCTGCCACTGTCCAGGCTCGTGTTAATCACTACACACACTACTGTTCTCAACTTGGTGTTGCTCCTGGTGACAATCTTTATTGCTAAGTTATCACTTCTACTATGATATTGGATATATGTGTCTACCATATATGTGATCACACAAGTTATATTAATAAATAAACAATTCAAAGGGTCATATCTTTATTTTCATTATGGTAACACAAAACAGATCGTTCGGGATGTTTTAATATCCGATATCGACTGATGATATATTTAAATGCATTAAGGTTAAAGAATGATTAATAAAACTAAGTCATACATAAATTTAATAATATACTTTTAATCATAATCTCATGTATTAATCTCGATTCAATAATAACAGATCATCCTAATTGTATAAATAGGTTGCAAAAATATATTATTATTACGTATTTATTATAGGTCGAAACACCTTTTACAAATATTCTTTCAACTAAAAATCAAAGATAAGAAGCAAAGTAAAGGAAAAAGAAGAGTCTATCCGAAATTACGATCTCATAGTGTATGAATGAAAGCCTTAGGTTATTTTTGTCCCGAATTTAAATAAGAGAAGAAGGTTAAAGATTGAGTTTTATGTATAAAGATTGGATCATTCCTAAAATGATTTTTATTTATTTATTTTTTATTATTGATAGAAAAAATGACTTAATTGATCAATATATTAACATATTGAATATGAACATGTAATTGCATCGTGTGAATTGCTAACAACACATAGTTCGTAGTTGATTTTAAACATGTGTGTTTCATCTTTGTGCATTTTTCTCGCAAAAAATAAAATGTTTCTGCATTTCAAACCACTTATGAAAGTGTAATGATTAAGAATTTCACTAATCTATGATGGAGTAGTTGTAACTAATCAAACTTTTTGTAAGTTTAACATATTGATTAATGTTAAGCTTTTAATGCGACCGCGAAGAAGCCGAAAGTATGAATATCAACTACTACATTCTTACTTACTTCTATAGAAAATAATACTATTAATTATGCTGTTCTATAAGTTTTTTTATAAGTTAAATGAATTTATTAATAATTTTAAAACCCAATCTAAACACAAAATGTGCCCAAGTTAACATAAAATGTTACTCAAGAAGTATCTCCTAATAAAATTAATCTATCCAATAAATTTTACATAATTTAAATTTTAATCTGTTTATAACAATTGAACTATTATGCTATTAAATTAAATAGATATCTGTAGTTATATAATATTATAGTTAACCCGTAGAAGATTACTAACTCCTCTGTTCAGTATCAATCATGTGTTCTGTAATAATATAAATTTTTTTATCAACAATAAATAATTAATAAATATAACAATTTCAAGAGCGGTTCAACCCTTATACAGATTTATAGAAATATAATCAAAATCAATCTGACACTACAGATTTATTAGAAACACACTTCAAACATACCAAGTAACATCTAACATCAACCAATTTGTAATAATAAAATGAAATTCTAATTTCGTAATTGTCAAAGTCACAGTTAAAATAATTTTATTATCAACCACACATAAATCTTACTAATTCTCTTTCTTCCATACAAGAATTTTTTCTTATTTGTTTTATTTTTATTATTATACATTTTTTTTTATCAGCTTATTATTATACATTTATTATAATAAAATATAAATTTATACTATAATATTTTAATTCAAAGATATATACATATTTAATCATGAAAATATTTTAAATTAAATATGAAATAAGTTTATATTTTAATTTAATAAAGTGCATAAATAAAATATAAAGTGCAAAGAGAAAGAGAAAAGTTCAGATAATAACCTTGATATCGAAATCACAAAATTGTGGTGAATTTATTAAAAATTATGAATATCGTATTAGCAGGGCCCATTAACATGCTATTAATTATGTTTTATTTTGAATTAAGAAATTAATTTGATTAATTTTAAAATAATTAATTATATTATATAATTCTGTTGTAATTTGTGTTATGGAAAATAAAATAGTATTGTAAGGGGAAAAAAGAATCGTCTTATTTATTTTATTTAAATATTCTATTGGTTGTATTTTATTATTTACTCTGAATTTATATATACTGTTAATGTGAATTTATTGATGTTGTTTATGTGAAATTGTTGTGGTTAATATATATTAAATTGTTGTGGTGGTTGATATATATTAAATTAGTGTGGTTAATATATAATATTATATATGAATTTTTACAAGCTCATATTTTAAGTATGAAATATTATTATTAAAGAGAGTTCAATAATTTGAGAAGAGCATATGTTGTCACTGGCTATGATTTTAGAAGTATATGTGTGGAAGACCTCTTAAACTAAAACTATGTAGAAAATATTTAGTCACAGTAGAATGAATAAAGTTTCATATAATATTTTGCTTAAAGTTTAAGTTTTCTGAAAATTGATTAGTTATAATTTATTAAATAATTATGTGAATTGGAAAATTTATGTATATAATATTTTTTTATTATAATGAATAGTTATATACACTGCACTTGATTTTACTTTTTAAAGATTTTTCTATTAGTAACTATCGAGTTAATTTATGCACGGGAATTTGCTCATAAAAATCTTATTTTAGCTTTATTTAGATTTAAATAATTTTAAAATAATATATTTTGGATTATGTTTAATACTTGTTAATATTTTATTCATTTGTATTTATTTTAAGGTATTTAATTTAAAATATTTTTTGAAAAAAATATTAGGTTTATTATGTTTGATAAAGAAAAAATATAACAATTAATTGATAAAAATAATGGAATGTTACAATAACTGTATTGACCTTAAAAGTCTCCTAAACGTCAAAATGTCACCATAAATATAGTGAACAACTAAAGGAGAAAAAGACTTAGACATGTAATAATTCACTTCATTGAACATCATTAAACTACTTGTAATAAAGAAAAGTTTATGTTTACTTTTTTTCTTAATAGTTGAAAACTTGCTAAAATCTAAGTTATAAGTTCTGAAATATTGAATAGAATTTTTTTTGCAACACACAAAATACTTCAAGAAAAAATTTTATTTTCTAGGTATAGCTAATTGAAATTTTTTTTTTAAGTAGGGTGACAAAGTGGGTTTGGTTCGGTAGGCCTGTCAACCCATCATATTTAGATGAAATCAGTCAACATTTTGAACCAGTCAACCCGCATTAACCTAGTTTGCCTAATTCGTCAACCCACCAAGACAAATTCTCATCTTTATTTACAGTGATTTTAAACACGAATGTCATGCTTTTAGAATCAAAATTAGTGGTTGATATTTTATAAGAATTTTTATTTATATTATTTTATTCATTGAATTATTGTCGATATTTACTTTGTTTTGTTAAGCATTAAATTTTGTTTAATTATAATATTAAGGTTTGATTCAATTTTATTGTTGATCCTTGCAATTTTTATTGTCCAAAAAAGTGATTTCAATAATTACAACCAAATAAATAAGTTCAAAATAAATAAAAAATTGCAAAAATGAGAGAATTAAAAAAAATTAAATGTAACGATTCAACTGTCAATACATTAGTCAATCTTATGACAAGATTTATCAATTTTAACTCGTATAAACTAGACAAAACAACTCGCTTCATTTCATTTTTGATAAACGAGTAATAGATCGGGACAAAATAGAAAAGAAGATATTAAGAAAAGATGAGGTGGCTCTTAGCATCATTTGCCTTTATTAATAGTGCACATGTTTTCTTTTCATTTTTTTTTATAATTAAATTGAAAGGTTGATTTTAAGCATATATTTTTTTATATGTTTAGATTTTTAGTTTAGAATTAAGATGCTAAAACAATTTTAGATACATTCTTGGAAAAAAAGTTATGGTCAAATTACCTTCTGATTATGTAGTTTTGTGAATACAATTAATTTTATTCTCTACAAAATTTAAATGGTAGATATTAGATCTTTGGATTTTCTAATGATAGGATTGTTTTATTGTTTTTGTTAAACATCTATAGTATTTTTTTATTTAATATATTTTTACTATTTAATGGTATATTAATTGAGGATCCAAATTGTTTTAATTTTATAAATCATGAACAATAAATCCGCAATTAAATTTTATTACTAACTAGCATTTATAATAAAATATTTAAATATAGATCACATAGACATTTATACACTATGAATTGTTTCATGCGAGTTGCGAACTAAGCGGAAAAAAAAATCAATTTAAAAATATTATATTTATACATTATAAATTATATTTTTTTTAGCTAAAGCCTACCGTTAGATATTAATATAAAAATTATTTTATAATTTTTTATTAATAATATAATTTATTTTAAATACTATAATTTTTTTAATTTATAAAATAGTATATAATTTAATTAATATAATAAATAATTATTGCTTTTAAATTAGTTTAGATTTAATTATTTTTTTTAGTGTTTGTTTAGGAATGATTCTTTGTTGAATCCAGCAAAAATCGTGCAACATTCTTGAATTGAAAAAATGTATAAACATAAAAAAAAATATTGAATTTTCATGACAAATAAATAAAAAGATAAGTCTGTGACGAAAATAGCTGCTGTGATAAAAATGTTATTATCCAAATGTTTGCTCCAACATTTACTATACATATTTTTCAAACTATAGAAGTATTTAACATGGCTTCCAATAATATGCGCCATTGTAGTCACTTTTAACCTTAAAATTCTTTAAATTATATTTAAATTCAATTTTTGTAATATGATAGCAAGTGTATTCTGACGAGATTTATTAAATCTATAAAAGTATTTTTTTTATTAAATTATTTTAATATATGCAATGGATTGAGACAAGGAGGAAGTAGTTTAATTCAATTTTTTTATCGGCAAATAATAAATAAAATAAGATGAGATGCTTCAGAAAACTATAAGAAAATCATGAAATAGAAAACTATTGTAGAGACAAAAAATAATTAGTTGTTATAATGACTAAATTATATATCATTTTAGAGACTAAAAAAAATTAGTTTCTAAATTAGTTTATTTGTTAAATAGTTTCTTAATTGATATCTAATTAGCTACCAGGATTTTAACTACCAATTATTTAGATACCAATTTAGAAACCATTTAACAATAATCAAAAGTAATCTAGAAACAAACAAAAAATAGTTTCTAAAATAATCTCTAATTTAGTCACTATAACAACTAATTATTTTTTGTCTATAAAATTGGTTTTTATTTCATGATTTTCTTGTAGTGCAAAGTATTCTAATTTTTATATAAAACGATCCAGACCAAACTTCTTAATGTCCAACCAATTGAAAATCCAACAACATACTCTACAAAACACTAATCAGAGTGATATAGACATGATCACATCAAAATATAATTACATTATCTCTCCAAATAAGACATTCTCACAAAATAAGACAAAATAAATATCACCCTACCTACCATCTCCAACCACTAAATATAAGAGGCAATCAAAGTTGACAATTCAAAACTTTAACTTGAGTATGCATTTCATAGAAACCACACAAGAGATTGATTATTCATTAGGTGAGAGAGATATAGAGAAATTAATGTAATAAAATGATGAATATTAATTAATTAAAGAATCCTATTTGGAATATATACATAGGTGTATACGTGTTTACACGTCAATACACTTTTTACAAGTATCTCTTGACCTAACGAAAGCACACTTAATAGGAAGAAAAAAAAACTGATCAAAAAAGTGATGGAATAATTGAGCTATGAATGTGAACACAAAAGTGTGTTTTAGGGTTCTAGGATCTTAGGGTGAGATATATGAAATCAGTGACCAGGACCTTTAGGACTTGGTCCAGAAGCCAAACGTTGCATCCAAAACGCCATGGTTTTCTTGGCTTGTTCATAGGCTGAAGAGGTTTGTGTTTGGAGGTTATTAGCTCTTGCAAATGCAAACTCCTCAGATTGAGATAAAACCCTAGCCTCCACCCTACTTTGTCCAATCAAAATGGCAACAAACATAGCAACAACTACCAAATTCAAAAGGGTGCATGCTTTTGAGGAACTCATTGATGGAAGATTTGGTGAAAGCTAGAGAAGAAGAAGGGTTGTTGTGGTATAGGTAGATAGCTACTGCTATGTATCTCAAGTAAAGGAGCAATGAAAGCTTTTGTGGTTGTGTTGTGCCTTCTTGTTGGTGCCATTTTATAGTGAGACAAGGGGAACAAGTGTGTTAGATTTGTGCTTCTTTTTCTTTTCTTTTGACTCCATTAGCATTTTCATTGGACATGGGTTTGAATGGATTTCGTGTTGACCAAGGATTTTTGGAAGTTTCCAAGCAATACCAAAATTTCATATATTTTTATATATTGTTTATTGTATTATTCTAACCAAATTAAAAATAGAAGTCTTCACATGTATTTTAAAATTCATAAGTTGTATCAATGATAAAATTAATCATGTCATATCTAAAAATTGGTTTCTATTTGATGATTTTCTTGTAGTGTGCTTTTTAAAGAAATAATTTTGGTTGAGATTAGGTTTTAGGCAGAAAGGTGGAGTAATGAGATAATTTTGGTTGTCAAGTACTTAAGACAATACACCAATTCATAATTTAAGTAAACATGTATATTTGATTTTAGAATCTTGATTTAATGTGTCTCCATAATCACTAAAAAAAAAACCAATTTTGATTAACTACCGATTATTTAGTTTCTAAATTTGGTAGCAAAAACCTTGGTTGCTAATTAGATATCAATTTAAAAATCATTTAACAATAATAGAAACTAATTTAGAAACCAAAACTTTATTTAGTCTCTAAAATGGTTTCTAATTTAGTCACTATAGCAATTAATTATTTTTGTTTCTAAAATTGGTTTTTATTTGATGATTTTCTTGTAGTGAATTCTTTATCATGATATACATGTTTGAAGGTATATTCTAGAGGATGTATTGTAAATATTATATATCATGTTTATGGATTGGAGACCATTTAATTAATTTATTATTACTGATTAAAAAAAATGCTTTAAAGGAATAGATATGTTAGACAACTTTCTCTATAAACATTTTTTAAATTAAAAAAATTATTTTGTTCTTAAAGATAATTAGTTGATAATGTAAATTTATTTACACTAATAAATGTAAAATAAAATAAAATATATAGTATATAATTTGGTCATAAATTGTGTTAAGTCAATCCAAAACATACACATGATTTGCCTGGAAAAGAGAATACATGCTATATGATGTTGAATATGTCAAAGGGTTTTAAAATTGAAAGAGTTGATTGGTAGTTTTGGCTAATAGTGTTGACAAATGTGCAAACATATAATGCTATGTTGTTAGGGATGTAGTGTGATAGGAAAAGTTGAATTTGACTAACTCATATTTGACTATGCCAAAGAAAAAATGAAAGAATAATAGGTTTCACCTAACCAATTATTTAGAATATCAAATATATATTGACACCTACTTTTTTTAGTTTTTCATAAAGGAATTTAATAGCAAGTTGGAGTTTTTTTCTTTTCCAAATTCCAACTAACCACTCACTTTTTCTTTTTTTACAAATTAAGGAAAAAAATATCTTCAAAGACGTGTTAATGGAACAAGTAGAAAAAAACAATGAAGATTGCATACACATGCTCCATAGAAACCTACCCTGAATCTGCAACTGACACGTGTGATTTTTTTAATAATTAAGTTAATTCAAAATTGCATATAAAAGTATTAAGTTATGTTTTCAATACTTTCAAAATATTATTAGAATTAAGTGTGACTTGAAATCACACGTTAGAGTAAGAATGGTCAAGAATCACACTATGTAAATAAAAAATATCTATAAATATATTGTTTTAAAGTTTTATATTGAAATATTTGGGTTTAATCTCTTCTAAAAAAATCCAACAAATAATTTAAATTAGTTTATTTATAGTGAATATATGTTGTGTTGTAAGAAATTCAACAAATATTACTATTTTATTTTAAAATATTATTTAATCTTAAATTGTTCCAATATGGTCCATTTATATGTTTTTCATATGTTTGGTTTGTTACTCAATTGGTTGTGGAGTTTAGACACTTTTAATTAATAAATATTAGATTTTAATGTGTTAGTTTTTGTTAAGAAAAATTTGAAACTTATAAAGTTGTTCTCTTTCAATATATACCTTGTTATAAGATATGCAATTATTTTGTAAATACATAAAGTTTAGTAGTAATATTATAAAGGATTAAATATATTTTGTGTTTATGTATTACGATACAAATTTTTTTTTATAATCCAAACTTTAAATCATATATTATTTATATTTCACATTAAAAAAAATATTTTAATAGTTTTCATACTAAATACATACATCTGATCACGCTCTAAAATTTAGATTAAGAATAAAAATCATATAAAAATTGAAGAAGATAAATAAATAAAATAAGAAAAACTTAAAACTATATAAGAAGAATTTACTAATATTTAATAAAGAATAAAGTAGAAAAGTTTTGGTATGAATTAAAAGCATTAGATGTGAAAAGAGAATAAAAATAAAAGACAAATTTTTCAATAGAATTAGTATGTCTAATAGAGAAATAGTGTATTGAAAGAAACTTATAAAGTGAGTAATTCGTTTTAAAGATTACTAAATAATTTCGGTCATTAAAGAAAATATCAACGGTCGATATTATATTCATGTATATAAACATTATAAATTAAAAGATATAATATTTATTGATACAACGTGTTAAAATTTAAATATCAAATTCAAAGTAGCATTGATTAAAATTATAATAATTATAAAATTAAACTATACAAAAGAAAGATATCCTCTATACTTTAAAATTCAAAATTTAATTTAATTTAATTTATATGACTTAAGTAGCAGTGTTTGAAATCGATAAAAAAAAATTGTAAATGATAAAAATAAGAGATAAAAAGTACAAGAAAAGCCACTTGAGGTGATGATAAAGAAAACAAGTCTTAAAATATTATTCTTTAAGAAGGAAGACTTAATTTTTATTATAGAGTCAATTATCTCACTATACTCTAATTTTATATAATAATATATATTGTTATATTATAGTCGTTTTGGTTTTGATAAATTAATCTATAATTTAATTAATCTTAACAACTTTTGTCGTTTATCATTTTCGATTATTTTAACACACTAACATTAAATATTGACTTCATAGTTTGTTTCTCCATTCAGATTTACTTTGTAGCTTATACTTGCTGAAACGAAAAGGAAGAACTTGTTTCTGACTTTTACATTATTTAAGAATTGAATTCCACAATCTAAAAAGTATTTTGGGATATATTTTCTGAATTTTACCATCCTTAATATATTTTTTTTTTTGAAAATTTGTTTTAGATTATAAAATCTGAAAGGTATATCCAATAATAAATATTGTTATAATATGTATTTTGGAGTGTTGATTCTATTATGCAATCTATAATATATATTATAATAAATAGATTTTACGGTATACATAAGAAAAATGAATAAAAATAAATTAACAAAAATCCTAAAATATTCTCAAAAGTTTAGGATTGGAATTAAAAAAATATGGAGGTATAGGAAGAAGGTATGCATATGTATCACACTTAGGACTCAGACAATTTCTTCTTGCATCTTACATTTTTCTTCCTGCACATATAAAGATAAAACTATCTCTATATAAAAACTATAAATTTATTTTTTTTCATTATGAAATTTGGTAAAAATTTGGATTGGCGCTTCCGATAAAATTTTGGATTGGTGCGTCCCCGGATTGGTGCTTCCGGTAGTACATGAATGACAGTGTTAATCCAAAATAAATAAAAAATCAAAATATCCATAATTAAAAAAACCATTCCTAATTCATCAATCCATAATTCAAAATATGCAATCTGGATTTAGAAATCCATAATTGAAACAAATCATTCTAGATCCATCAATCCATAATAAAAATTAGATTTCCGAATTTAGTAATCCAGAAATTAACAATTTATGCAAATTTTGCTTCTGGAACACCTCCTCATCCGGAAAGCAACATATTTACTCTGGATTGATGAATCCGTAACACACTCCAAAATCCCGATTTCAAATAAAAGGTAAAGGTCAGTTTTGGGATCTACAAAATTGTGGGGTGCAGGAAGAAACTGCCTAGACTTAAAGTGATAAACTGTGTTTGTGTTTGTGTTTTTGGGCTGTCCTTTTGTTTAAAGCCCACTGCTTTTGGGCCTGTTTTTTTCTGGTTTGAAGCTTTTGTTTAGTCTTTTTAATTGGTTTGGGGTTAATCTATTTCTGACACACAACTTTGTAATCTCTCATTCTGATATACAATTCTACTTCTTTTTCTTCTGGTTCTTTCTCTTCTCATTTATCCTTCTTTAGCGTTTTACCATTCTTTGCTACCTGTTTCTGGGTTCTTCGCTTTTGTTGCAGCCTTTTCTCTTATGGTATCAGCTCTGTTGCGCCTTTGATCTTCTTCTTTTTCATTTCTTTTTTTCTTAGAAGACCTCTTGCTCCTAGATTGCTGCCGGAAGTTTACACTCCGGAGAACGCAGAAAGCCACTTGCAGTTGTTGCAGACGTGAAGAAAATGGGTGTAAAGCCAAACAAATTGGGTGCTGAAAAACACATGGAAAGGTGGCGGCAAGGGGTGACAAAAGAGGGACAAATTTGTCTTTTGCACATCTCATGGAGTGGAAAATGAAACATGTGGGTGCAAAACACAAAATATCTTTATTTTTGTACTTGACTCCATGCAATCTGATCCACATGTTTGGAAGGAAATTGCTTCCCGCGCCTCCATATTTCGTTCATACACCCACTCATCACAGGATAAGGATGAAAGCAACCTCCACATTTGCGGACATCATCGCATGACATCCTCGGATATGTCTGCCATAGCTTCCTCTCTGCTTCTCCCACTCGGTAGCCCCATTTGTTTCTCTTCCTCATATTTGCACTTGTTACCTTCACACCATAACTCAATTGCTTTGCTCTCTATCTCAACTATGCATAAGAGGCTTTTCTAGCATGGCATGTCCTTGAAAAGACTTTTTAAAAACACAAAAAATAAGTTCTGTTGTGTTCATATATTATTAATATGAAGTACTAATGAGTTCACACTCAGACTGTGAATTCAGATTTATTTGTGCATAGTGTTGGCCCAACTTCTGTTCTTCAATGCTTCTGTTGCTTTAATTGCCACAATTGTTTTATGAACTTAGGTTCCTATTTGATAGGTTCTACTTGTGGTAAAAGTCCCTCTTTTAATCCTCCTCAGAGCACTTTGGTTGACAAACTTCGAAGATTAATTGTTAAAGTCAAGTCCTCAGACACAAGGGAATGCACTACTGCTACTTTTGATGTCAATTCACGTCGAAACTTTCTTGGGTTGTCTCTAGGAGTCTCAGGCCTCTTCATCGGTTCATTGGATGCCAATGGAGCTGGTTTGCCCCCAGAGGAAAAGCCAAAACTGTGTGATGACATTTGTGAGAAAGAGCTTGAAAATGTATGGTGAGATTGCATAGTCCCCTTATTTGCCTCCTTTCCATGCTTTTCTCTGCTTAAATATTGGCCGTGATTGATGTACATTCCTTACAATGCATTTACATTTATGCGTTATTTTATAGTGTAATGGTAGAAACCAGGTTTTTGTAAGATGATGAATCGTGTCAAATCTTGAGAAGTTTACACTTGGAAGATATCACAATTTCATTGAACTTTCTTGTCTTTAAATCTGGTTAATATAGGTTTGTTAACCTTCAGGAATAAGTAGTCACCCGCAAGCCCCTTCATTTCAAGTTTGGTTACCCAAGAATCTCTGGCAGTTAAACTTCATTGAGTGGATAAAATTTAAGCCTTAATTTCCTTGCACAGTGCCTAATCTTCCCCCTAATTAATAGAATCTAACGTTCTAGTAATAAGAATGAGTAGAGGTTCTTGTAGTTGTACATAAGATACTACATGATGTTCAATGCTATGCAATGAAGAATCTATTGTTTTTGTTAGAAATAGTTAACCGATGTGATGTGATAGCATTTTAAGTTGAAGGTTACACATTTTTTGGGACCTTTAATCATCACTAGATGATAGGTCGATGGATTTTACATTACTAACACTTTAAGACCTGTAGTTAATGACTGGTTTTGTTTTTGAATGTTTTATGCAATGAAGGTGCCTACGGTAACTACGGGATCAGGTTTGCAATACAAGGATATTAAAGTAGGGCAAGGTCCTAGTCCACCAATTGGATTTCAGGTGTGTAAAATTTCTGACTTATGTGTCCCAGTCTTGACTACTTAAGTTGGGTCTTAGGAACAACTGATTTTTTTTATTGGGAAATGGTCTGATTGTGTATTCATCTTTACCTTCTAGTTAGAAAATACTCTACTAATGGCATTGCGTGAATGGGCTTGCCATATCTACTGAGTTCTTCAAGATAGCATATGCCGCTGCAGATCCAATGTGCCCTTGTTTTCTTCCATTTGCATCAAAATTAACCTTTGGGGGCACTGCATAATTTTCTCATGCACTTGAATCACTGGATGCATATTTAGAAAGGAAAAAAATTGTATGAGAAAGAAACTGCATTTACTCCACAACTGAATTAAACTTCTTCACAATGACATGCTTTTTGGCCAGGCAAGAACCTCTAGACCACCTCCTTTCTGAACTTGCTGAAGTTTGATATTTCTATGAAGATTAAAGTATCTTCATTCTTTTTCAACCTTGAATAAACTTAAAAGTGATATTTGTCAGGAGTAAAGTCCTCTGTCAGCAGATGATATTTTTCTCAATATGCCAAGACTGACATCATTTCCATATGCCTCTCTGACTAATGAAATATAATTACAGGTGGCTGCTAATTATGTTGCAATGGTTCCAACTGGACAAATATTTGACAGGTATTACAAATTTGCAATAATCTTTCTTCAATCCATGAATTAGTATGAAATGGTTTTTGTTGTTGCATTCATGAGAAGTTTTGACTGCAGAATTGTACAACCATTCCTAATCATAAGTTGGACATCTAATTGTTTTATGAATCGTCAATCAGCCATATTTTGCTAATAGCAAAATACTCTAGGAATGTTTTTGATGTTTTAATTTGTTCACTACTTTTCCAGTTTTTTGTTACATTCCAATTTTGGTTTTGAAGATTTTCTCATTGAACCCTGATTAAAAAATTTCACCTATATGTATACACTCACATGGATGCACTATGCTGAAAATGAATTTTAAGCCTGTGAATATGACCTAGACAAAAGTTCTTTATATGTGTTTCTCTTGTTCACGCTTTTCAATTTTACAGTTCACTGGAGAAAGGTCTGCCTTACATTTTTCGCGTTGGTTCTGGTCAGGTAAATTCTGGAGTTTATATAAAGCTTAAGAATTTCTATTACACCGTAGTTAGTGTAGTTAGTGTTCAAACTTGACAAACAACGGCTTTGTGACCAAAGTGTTTGACAATGCTTTTGAATATTAACTGATATTCAGCCCAATTAGTAACAGGTTATACAGGGACTTGATGAAGGTATTCTGAGCATGAAAGTAGGAGGGAAGCGTCGACTGTACATACCTGGATCAGTAAGCTTCCATTTTGACAGTTCAAGCTGGATTCCCCAAAAATTATTAGATGGTTCATGAACATGATAAAGACCAATTTTCATATAAAAAGCAATTTTTTTTCATAAATAAAAAAGTGTAGATACGTCCCAGAAATGATCGAAATCACCTGAATCATGTAATATTTGTGTCTTTTCAAGCATACTACAACCTTTTCTTAATGCATTAAAAAAGATACTGCAACTTGACTATGAACATTGTGCTTGAAAATTGCATGGACAATCGATAACAAAACTCTTGATGGTATGATAATTTTCATTTACTGATAGAAAATGGCAATTCTTCGGTTCTGATTGTTGATCTTTGTGTTTTATTGGCAGTTGGCATTCCCAAAAGGCCTTAATTCTGCTCCAGGAAGACCAAGGGTGGCTCCAAGCAGTCCTGTCATATTTGATGTTAGTTTGGAATATATACCGGGGCTTGAAGTGGATGAGGAATAAAATAAGGTTGTACATTACAGATTTGATTGTACGTAGTCAATCTTGATTTTTATTTGTCTCGATCACCATTATATACAATCGTTAATTCTTTCAGAGAAATGAGCATAAAATCTATGCTGAGTAACATTGTTAGAACTTCTGAGTTCAGGTATCACAAAAATCTTTCTTATGTACTTAAAGGGCTAGCATAAAAATACATCAACGGTTATGTTGGTCGTGTATGGCATTTGGCTGGGAAATCGTCCTGTTAAATTCGCCAATTCGAGTTAAGAGCAACTTCCATATACATTATGCTTGTAAAAGTCTCCATTAAAATATTGCATACACAAACTGGGTATCAATTGATGTTCTGGAATATATATCGTTAATACAACAAAAATAGACTCACTTTGGCTATCATTTGTTTTTGTATCTCCTTTACAAAATATTACAAGGTAACATACAAATATAATTGGTTTACAAAAACACTTTAATAAGAAAAAGAAAGGTAAAATTGAAGAACTAAACCCAGAAAACAGCAGATGCCCGCTCAGCTAATTAGATGGCTGGGAGAGTTGTTGAACATGGTGTGCCACATAAATGCCCGTGAAAGCACCATCTCAAGCTCCTGGTGAGTCCAATTATCTGTTGGGAGGTTCTGAAGGAACATTACCAATTCTTGGAAATCAAACTTCTGGAGCTTGTCTGACCACTAAAGGTAAAAAGGAAAAAGAAAAATCACTTCCTACTAAAGTAAGCATTACCAAAAGCAAGGATGTGCAAATAATCTAAGCAACTATACATAAATACAACACGAAACAAAGAAATGCATAAAAGATTATGTGCGTATCAGAGGCCGTTGTCAAACAGGGAATACAAGTATATACAGGAATGTTTGCATCCTTTAGAAAGCAATTTTGATGCACATTGGAAATAATCTAAACAATTTTAATACAAGGAATGAAATCTATACAAAAGGCACAATGGTAAAGAAAATGTAAATCATGCCAAGCTTTTACCCTACGTGCCAGAAGAGCTGAGGAACTATACATTAACATATTGACCGGCAGAGATATTCCCAGTCAGCACAGTTGCAAGATGAAATCTGATTCAGATAGATTTATATGAAATGGGTAAGGAAATCTTGCTCACCGTTAGAAGGAAGCTGGCAAATATATATATTAGGAAGTCTGGTAAGGCATCTCCTTCAGCTAAATATGTATCCCAAAGGCGCGTGATGAGATGAAATGGTATCTAATTATATAATAAGACATCATTAGTAAAAAAGCATAAAATCATCTTAAAAAAATTATTCCAGGCAATGTTTCCAATCTGTAATGTAATCAATTATATATGTTTTTGACAAAACTATCCCACTCATAAGTAAACAAATGTCAAAGCAAACCTCACGGATGAGAAGACAGTTGAACCAGCGGAAAGCAAACTGAAGAAATTCAAGTCCCTGGTCCTCCATGTGCCGGGAAACAGGCTCTGGTGCAGCTCAAAAGTTTCACTAGGGCACATCAGGTTATATTTGAATACATAAAATAATAATATAGCAAAAAATAAGGGTAAGGTTTGGTAGTTCATTCTAAAAATTCCTTTTCTTTAGTAAATGGACACAAATTAGATAATGATCAGTTTTTTTCACAGTTCAATGTAAAAGCAATTCGGTAGGAAATGTCTGGTCGAAATTTCCGATCCCTTGTGCCACCCTAACTGATTCTACTCTTCAAAACACACATAAGAACTCCAAACAAAACACACAGAATTTTAACAACATAATTAATTACAAACAACCAACTGGCCCACCAGAAAATATATTCATAACATGTCTTAGGTTAAAGAATTCCAGTAGGAAGAAATTAAGATGGAAATTGCAGGTGCTTTACAATCTATACACCTATTTCCAAGGTTGAGGGTAGAATAGCAATGTTCCATGTTCTCAGGTTCAGTGATTCATATTCTTCTCTTCGTCCTAATTGTTCATATTCTCATGTTTTTTCTAATGTTCCATGATGCAAAATATGCAAGTATTTTCACTCTAAAAAGTTGAAACTAATAAATATCTTATGAAAACAGGGTAGTCTAGCTGATATATACTACCAATTAAATAACACTAACAACATTACAACAAACCACATATATCTTCATAAATAGAGGGAGAAGATTCGTGTGAAACATGAAAACTCAACACACAAGTAATATTGCTAAAAATTAGAATCAATGACACTGTTTCCAAAATAGAGAGAATGACATTCAAGAGAATAGAAAGTGTACCAAATCAATGAAAGGTGGTGAGGCATTTAAATTTCAAAAAATTACAAGAGTGCTTGAAGGAAGACAAAAGGTATTAGAAAAAGGTTACCGTCAATTCTCCTGACCAATTCCTTCAACTTAAAAACAAGCCTCTGAATTCCAGGTTGAGCGAATGTGAAATGATCTTGCATACCATCAAGCAACTTTGACAAGCAACAGTAGCAGTCTGCCTCTATATTAGAGATTGTATCTGGAGATAAATCAGACATGGACCAATTATCTATATCCCCTTCAAAATACTCTGATAAGAAAACAACCAAAAATGGTGTAACAAGATCATTTATCCCCTGAACATATCCACTTGCTGGATGCCGAATGGCCCTGGTAAAAGATTGGGAAATTATGTTAGTGAAATAAGATAAAAGAACAAATTTTGTATGTATTTGTAAGTCAATAACAAAGGCTAAAGAGATTCAGAATATCTATCATGGATAAAGACTGAAGCCAGAACAATTCATGCCTGCATAATTGTTAGATCATATACAGCACCTTCTAAACCAAGCTTATTATCATTCCGCTGTCATTCTGTTATTGACAACTGTCAGTTAGTTAAACTGAGTTGTTGATGATCAGCACTGGGATTTTGTTTCATATAAAGACTAATCACCTAAATATGACCAATGAGACATAATAACATCGGAAATCATTTTCAGTTTTCAATTCTCCCTATTTTTCTCTCTGATCTCCCCTATCTCTCTAAATGATATAATTTCTCCCACTTTATATTCATAATTAATGGTTCAAACTTCGAATCACTCTGAGAACAGTAATGAGAAAGCTAGATGCATAAATCACAACGTCTATTTTGGTTTGGGCATCATTTTTTTCCCCAGGTCAAAAACGCTGCTGAGAAAGCAAATACATATAGACTAAATCAGATTTTTAAACATCTTGTGAATGTGTAGTACATGTGCATCAGAAGGTAACTAACCATTTGCTGATAACTAACAGGGTAACCATTTCTAGAAGGAATGTGCGATTATGCCCCTCCCAAGGCCTCTCCTGAGTATCATCTAGTACCATAAAACAGTTACCAGCTTACTTAAAGGATATGTAGCAACTTGGAAACACATTGCCTAACACAATAACACTTATATTTTTCCAGGCTTGATTGAGTACAGTACCAAAAAAGAAAGCATAAGTCCCACCGTCTAAAACTGGTATCTACTCAAATGGTTGTTACATCCATAATGAAACAGAATTTTTAGGTTCACAAATTGGTACATACCCAATACTAAGGAATTTTCAACTTAACAAGAAAATCGATAACATAGAACAGTGAACTATGAATAATATCTGGCCAACATTTGGGTAACAACAATATCTAACCATGCATAAAGAATACGTTCCAGTGATTTCTGAACTAGCTGTTGCTGGAAGAATGGAACATCGGGTACAGTTCTTGGACAATCAACACCAATCTAACAAATATATAATGACAACAGTCAGAAAGAAATACATTATTTACGTGAATAATCAAGATAGGAATATATGAAACCTGAGAATACCTGACGAAGCATGTTGACCTCATCATCTGAACGTTCTGTATCTGGAATATCGTAATACTGGGATATACAGTCAAGATACTCAAGGCGCTTCCTTCTTAGAACTCCCTCCCGTCTATCTGAATTAGGTGGTGCATATCCCTGTTGTCAGTATATCTTTAAATTTCCAGGAAGGAAAAATGTTCTATAAAAAGAAGAGTGACTGGGGGTCAAAAATGTTAAGCCCTTACGCAAATTATTTTCTCTACAGTATAAATCACTTCAACTTTCTATTCTAAAATCTACTGTATATATTACAGTTTCAAAACATTTTGTAAGCAGCATCTAGATCAGTTGCAATAGAATAATTTCATGTCTAACCCTCTGTCAACAAAAGTTTAATCTAAGGCATCCCCTAAATAAAATAAGAATCCACCCAGACCTGAAAATTTCTTATACACACATTACACTTTGTATGACTTGAGAACTACCATCAAAGACATGAGTTATAGCAAGAGAAATAGCTGAAGGACATAGAGCTTACCAACAGAAGTCTCCACACTTCAGGACGCATTTTGTCTGGAACACCACTCCAAGCTAATTCACGCAACTTGTCTAAAATATAGATTTCAAAGAGGAGATATCTTATTGGGGTAGATAACCATGGGTTTTCAAAAGGTTTATAAAAAGGAAAGATAAAATTTATATATGATGCTATGGCCATGGTTCAATAATTCAGTTTCTGTTGCAATTTATCTTTTATCCTTACTTCTAAAATTATCCAGAGAAGGAAACCACGTGATGGGTATGTTTATAAGAGCACACAGCTTATGATTCCCCAACTGGTTGCAGCCAAGTACGAGATATGAGGAAAAAGGTCAATGAATGATATACAAAAGAAAATACAAATAGGGAAAGTTAAAATACCTAATATAACCACTGTCTCAGAAAGGACCTTAGTGAACTTCATAACTCTTGCAGAATCCGTAGCTCTAGCACCCATTGTAGACTTGCGGATTTCTTCAGGCAGGTTGCCACCAAAGGAGGTAGACACTTTTAGCTTACTGGCATTGGCAATACTAATTGGTTTGCTTGTACTGTGAAATTCCTTCTGCATCAAGAGTAGAAATTCCGCTTGATGAGCTGATCCCCACCACTCATGTTAATCTCATAAAGGCAGTATAAAATGATATAGTTATGAATAACACTGTCACCTCTTTTGCCCCAGATGTGTGATCGCTTGGACTAGCATCGTTGTGAGAAAAGCTCCTCTTGTAACTTGGTGAGGATATCTCTGAGTTTGGGTTATTTGATATCTTTGAGTTTGAGTTATCCGGAGGGCTACGGCTCAACAATATTTTACCGGGTATGCTGCGACCTTTGAGTAACCTTTATAAAGAGGGACCATAGATTAAATTGCTACTATCAATCATAAGGATACCTTTCGAAGAACATGTTTACAGTTTAGTTGAGTTTATGTTATTGTTTACGAGAGTTTATAATAAGTCTGTAAGTTACTTCCAGCCTTATAAATCATCGATTAAATTGCTACTATCAATATCAATCATAAGGATACATTAAGCAGACCTTATCTACACTTTATTTCAGTATATTAGTAATGACATAAGCAGTCATGCAATTGTTTACTATAGTTTATAACATGTTTGTAAGTTATTTTCAGCTTATTTAAATAAGCTTTACACAATAAATTACAGAAACAACTTACAAACTCATGAAAACAGTTTAATCTTTATTTCCCATTTTCATTAGAAACAACTTATACATAAATGCTTACAGATAAGCACTTACTCAATGAGTTTAGATTCTGTTTAGATAAACTTCTCATAATGGAAAGTGTAAGAACCCATTTTTTTGTGCTGTAATATAAAGTGCATGAAATAAATTAAAACTGATAGTTAAATTTGAAATTTTGTAGAAGCTTTAGTTTATTAATTTAAAAAGTTATCTCTTTGCCTTAAAACAGAACACCCGTTCCATTCTTCCTTTCTTCTCCTATAATCATTCTTCTTCTCCCTAAATATCTCTTGTGAAATTCCTATCCTACATAGAGTAAATTCTTTGGAGCCTAAAATCTTGTGAAGGGGAAGAGTAGAGCATATAGTTTGGGTTGTGGGTTTTGGGTAAGTTTTTCTCCTCTCATTTTTTTTTTCTCGGATAATACATGCATCAGTTAGAATTTGAAATGTACGGGAGTTTTGTGGTTTTTAACCCATTTATTATAGTTGACCGGTTAGGCTTTATACTTTGAAGTGATCTAAGAGTTCCTCAGTGTTTTGGCCTCCTCCCTTGAAACTCTAGTTCCTTAAACAACAAGGAAGATTTAAGTATGGGAAGCTAACTCTATTTTGACTTTTAAATTAAAATACAAGTAAAGACTTGTGTAGATTTTGGGTTATGAAACTATGTTAAATGGAAAACCAAAACTTGATGAATTTTGTTATTTGATGTAAACTAGAGATATTGAACTTTGTAAATGATTTCATGTTAAAATGTTGAGATGTTAATATAATGCATTTTAGTTTAATGTTGAAATTTGGAGAGGTTTGGCTACAAAATTGTTGTTGAACTCACAAAGATGTGGGAGACTAGCTAATATAGAAATTTGCATCAAAGGTTCTCCCTCAGGATTGTGGTTGATCCCACAAGGTTGTAGTTGATCCCACAGATGTGTGAGAGGCTTGCTGATATAGACATTTGCATCACAGGTTTTCCACAGACGTGAAAGTCTAGCTGATGCAGAAATTTGCATCAAAGATTTGCCCACAGGGTTGCAGTTGAGCCAATAGAGGTGTGTGAAGCTCGTTGATAAACAGATTTGAATCAAATGTTCATCCACAGGGTTTTCGTTGATACCACAGAAGTATGGGAAACTTGGTGATGTAGAAATTTGCATAAAAGATTCTCCAATAAGGATATGGTTGCAGACACAGGGTGTGGAAGGTGAACTACGAAGTGTATTTTATTTTTTAAGATTTTGACCCGTTTAAATATGATGTTAAATTGAATTAGGAAAAAATTAACATAAAAGTTGTAGATAATTATAGTAGCTTTCAAACAAGATAAGAAACAACTTCATATGATTAATATAACTCTAGATATTGTATTTAAACTCTACAAAGGTCATATGAGCATAAAGAGTTAGTCAATTACAAGTTAACAAATTGTGGTTACCTCGGAGAATATCTGACATGTCATAAGTATGGTGTAAGTGTTGAAAGGTGGGACTTCTAAACTTCTAAATCATATAGATAAAGATATCGGGTAGGCAAAAAAGCCAAAGAAGGTTCTTGTCACCTATTTCATATGGCCAACTTGATGGTCAAGTATTATGTGTAAAATTAGTTAGGTTATCCTTCAAATCATGGCTAAATAATAAGTGAATTTTCATATGGCCAATTTCATGACTAGGTATTTTGTAAAAGACATGACAAGTGTCATTCTTAGATATTCGTACTCAATGTTGTCTTTCAGACATAGTCAAGTCCTTGTAACTATTGATATGATTTTGAGTCTTGGAGTAGGCATGGCTGTGATTGATTTCTTTTATGTCATATCATATCAATTTTGTGTTTCTTCGTATACATACTCTTGTGCAAATATAAATATTTGCTAGCCTACCCTATGATGTTGTTCGTTTTATAACTATGATGATACACAGGAGCACATAACAATGCGGGTACTTTTGTGGACTGATATACAGGAGTATAGATGTTGTCCAGGGTTTTGAATCATTATTCCAGTTTTCTTTTGATGTGCATAAATTATTAGCGTGATATAGTTTTAAGATATATGTATTATAATCAAGTTCTTTTTCAATTATAGACAATTATATGTATGCATAGGTAACTAGTTATTATTTATAGTAATGTTTTGTGGAGGTAAAATCAATTAAGTTTATTCCCTAAGCTAAAAAAGCAATTTAGTTCTCTCATTTAGCTTCTCGAAGATGAGATCAATAAATTGGTTTTAGTTTGCCGGAGAAGTTCATTTCATTTCATCTTCTTATTTTTCTTCTTATCAACAAAAAAGTCCGAAAAAACTAAGTCATTTTCTAAATGCAGGCTAAGCTAATATACTAAGCTATGTGCTTCAAGTTGTAGATGAAACTATTAACTGTATACAAAATTCAGAAGGGGGAAATAATAATATCGTTCAATTAACCAATCCACTGAAGAGGAAGAAACTGAAAACTTCAGAAACAAAAAGTTATAAAATCAACTAGAAAATACAAGAGGGATAAAACCTAGATGAGGCAATAGTAACGCCAAGATTACCCTCGATTTGAGAAAAGAAAAGGAGATGAATTGAGGGTTACCCTTGAACATTTTTGAGGGTCTGATTCAATCTGGAGTCAAGGGTAGTAGCTATCTTACGCTCATCTTCTTGGCTCTCGTTCATGCTTATCACAGTTTTCGTTGTTTGTTTCAGCTACTTCTCTTTGCCTACGGAAGAGAATTGCCGAAACTAACACTCGTCCGTCGTCGTCGTCGTTGCCGCCGTCGTCATCTATTACCGCCAAAATAACATTCTAACTTTCAGTAATCGTGCTTAATAATTATGAAAAGTGAAAACCCACATCGCTAAGCTTTGTATTTCTTTAATTCCTAATTTTTCGTAATCGCTTTTTGTTCTGTAACTTTTTTCTGGCACTACCCTTTCGCCCATAAGCGCGTTCCTTTGGCCGAACACGTTAATATTTATTTAATATCTTAAAGAAATCATTTTTATTTTTTTTAATCCTTAAGGAACGTTTTATAGCCGCGGTTCAATTTATTTAATACTGTTTTGGATTTCAAACTTAAAAAAAAAGAGCTTTTAAAATAAATAATTTTAAAATAAGTTATTTAAGAAATATATAATATAAATAAGGAGAGAAATTTTCAAGTTTCTCCATAAGACTTGCAATACTCAAAATTTTCCAAATTTTTTAAGAAAACTTGTGGAGGCAATAATTTTATTGGTTTGGCTGAAACAACGTATAATCTTATTAATAGTGGAATTTTTGTTGAATTTTTTGTGTGGAGGCAAATAAAATGTCGTTAATCATTTTAAATTTGGTTCTTTTTCTACTATTTATTTATAACCACAATGTTGTCTTGTATATTTTTTTTTTATCATTGTTGTTGTTTTGTATATGTTTTATCATTTGACTTTCATTATTTGGTGAAGACTTTTCTAACATATAAATTGTTTATAGCAGTAATCAACCATTATTCATAGACAAGTGAGTTTTTCTAAAGCATTTTGTCAAAAAAATTATTGACGATAAAAATATAGATAAATTCTTCATCCATCTCTTTCTCTAAGTTTGTTTTAAATTTTTTTTAAAATTTTAAATAATTCTAAATGAAACATAATTTCATTTTTTAAATAACCTTAGTTGTACTCCTCATATCTCCCTTCTAGTTTGTAACATTTTCATTATTCTTATGTTGGAGTGTTTGAAATAGCAATTTTATCATTTAAGTGTGTGTAAGAGAATTGACGAATTTATTGTATTCACATTTTCCTTTATGATAATAATTTTTTTTAGTTTTATATTCTAATTTTACATATTGTTAATTTTTGTTTGGAATTTTTTGACTTCCAAAAAACATAAAAATAAAATAAGCGAATGAAAACATAAATATTATCATTAAAAATATTACAAAACTTATTTTAATTACTAATATTCACTATCAATCACATAAATCCTAAACCACCACTTGAAAATGAAGAAAAACATCTAATATTCTTCGCTGTATATTATTGAAATTAAAATATATATATATATATATATGCAAGAGAAAGAGGTGCATGGAGAATTTGCGAAAATGTCACGAGAAACAAGCTTCATTTTTATTATTTTTACCTTTCATTTACATAAAAAAAAAAAAAAGACTAGTCATCATTTTCAAAACAATTTTAAGTACATTTAAGTTGAATAGTTTTTTTATTCTACAAAATTATTTAATTTTTTGAATATTCTGTTTGATTAAGAAAATTCATATTTTTAATAGTTTATTTTAAAATTTGAATGGAGTATTATAATTGTCACCCAACATAATAAATCATTTAAATATCAAATAATATTTAATATTATTTTTCGATTGAAGTTAGTGAAAATTTCATTTTCTTAATCGATGATAATTAATATGGACAAATGATATTTTCAGTTCACGTTGATATCAATTTTTCAAGCTAATATTAATAAGAGTTTTTTCTTTAATCTTTGTTGAGTTTTTTTTTTTTTTTTATTTTT
>Ga0123342_1002107_pt1 | contig 33355 bp, 14 predicted proteins | sample Turbeawhitnodule_FD_89960 | JGI IMG/M metagenome (GOLD analysis project Ga0123342, IMG submission 89960) | Root nodule microbial communities of legume samples collected from Mexico - Turtle bean Mexico white nodule | ecosystem: Host-associated > Plants > Roots > Nodule | place: Mexico: Nepantla... | reverse complement strand
GCCCACCCCATCAGAAAAGCCCATTTCGGGTAAAGAGGAAACCCTAGTTTCAGTCTATAAATAGCAAGGTAACAAACTTGACAAAAGGCAATTCCCTTGCGTCGCTAAACACACACAGTAGCAAGTTACACAGTTTCGGTGTTTCCTAGCCCTAGTACTGACTTGTGCGCCGGAGTGCAAACGACCTCTAAGGCGCCCTTTGTCTTTGTGTTTTCAGGTATTTATCACAAGAAAGGCACATGCGAACGCAAGGATTCTATACGTGAAAGTGACGTAGGCGCATGAAGGCGTTTCGAGTCAACCGACAAGAACAAAATATATATATATGTGTGTGTGTGTGTGTTATATATATATTTATTCTAATTTTAATATATTTTCAAGAAAGGTAGCTAGAAGATGGTATGTATAGGGAGAAAGGAAGAGAGGTTTTGATAGACTAAATTTTTTTTTTTTAAATTATATATAAAGCTCAGTTAACCTATTTATATGTTATAGTTTCTTTTTCAGTATTTTTTCAACCATGACACGTTTTTCTAAAGGTTTTTTTTTATCAGCAATGACTTAATTAAATTAAAAACGGGACACTTGAGGGGTGTCCCAATCCGTATACAAAAGCACTTAATAGCTAAGAATACAGAGAAAGCTGCAAAGACTCATAAATTGAGCTAAAAGTGAGCCCTTCCTCCCAACAAACATGGCCTGCATAAGATCCAATGGCCATCGGCAGCAGGGGTAAACAAGGTCCCTATCTTCCATTCATTTCTAGTACATGACATCCACCAATATATATGGGCATAGTCACGACAGCAATGAAAAAAGGCCATAGCCTGCAAAGATCTACATACCTCCGCAATCAACAAAACCATATCCACAAAGTTCCTATGTTCCCAACACCAGATAAAGAACCTGTTATGACTACCTGTTATGGTATATGGCATTAGGTAAGCATGACTTTCCTACTTATCTTGCACCATTCCAGTCCCTATCTGCTCCATGCCAGTCAATACCTGCACCAGAAAACACAGCCATAGACCGAACCAAACCAATGCAGCAACCTCTTCAACAGGCCCAAGTCGTTCCTCCGTACGTCCATAACCAAAACCTCCTTCCATTCCTTCTGTTATGGTATATGGCATTGGGTACGCATGACTTACATACTTTTCTTGCACCATTCCAATCCCTATCTGCTCCATGCCAGTCCATACCTGCACCAGAAATCACAGTCATAGACCGAACCAAACCAGTGCAGCAACCTCGTCAATCAGGCCCAAGTCGTTCCTCCGTACGTCCATACCCGGAGTACTCCATGAAGAGCCATTACTTATAGCTCTTAATACAAAGCATTGGATTTAATACCCATTCCACAAAAGAGTAGTTGAACCTGCATACCCTATACTTCATCCATAGCCAAGATTTCAGTTGGGCTTGCTGGAACATCTCTTCAGCATCTACAACTCCTTGCTTGAACACCACCAAGTTCCTATGTTCCCATACACTCCGTACTATGGCAGCCCAGATGCCTTTCCAAACCATCTCTTGTTTGTTACTAACCTGAGTCAAGGTGAAGCTGTTGAAGTGGTTTTGCAAGGCATTATGTTGGACAGAGAGAATATTGATCCATCTATGACACAGGTCCCAGACACGCACGACCACATCACACTCCAAAAATAAATGTTGGCTAGATTTAACTTTAGAATGGCAAAACACGCAGGATGTGGATTCCATCGTCACCCCCCTCTTGCTCAAACATTCCTTAGTTGGTAATCTATCCAGTAGGGACCTCCATGCAGTAGTCAAAACAGAAGGGAAGGCCTTGGCCTTCCAAAGGAGGTCGAAGGCAGCAATGCAAGTGCCATCACCTCTTCTGCTCGCATAAGCTGATTTCACTGAGAAACACCCCTCATCATTGATCCCCCACACCCGAATGTCTGGCTCTTGCCTTTTAACAATAGTCCTAGATATGTGTGCATTTAGGTTCGTTTCCAACACTGATTCTCTTTCGAATCTAGCCCTCCTCCACCTTAGATTCCATCGCCAGACATCCCCTTCCCACACGCCTACCTCTTCCACTGTTTGACTCTGATTACAAGATAGAGAGTACAACCTGGGAAAAACGGATTTGAGGTTTGTATTCCCAACCCACACGTCTTCCCAGAATTTTACTCTGTCACTGCGCCCTAGCTTCCAACCCATTTCTGCTTGGAACCATCCCTGTCCTCTGCCCTCCATGCACACTTTATGGAAATCCCTCCACCACCAGGATTGCAACTTAAGAGATGAGTGCGTCCCCTCACTTCCTTCTTCATATTTCGACTCCAAGATGTACTTCCATCTTCCTTTTTCTTCTGAGAGCCATCGCCATTTCCATTTGGCCAACAAAGCATGATTGAAATCACGTACGTCTATCATCCCCAGACCTCCTTCCTGTTTTGATTTGCACACATTTTTCCAACTTACCCATGAAATTGGCTTCTTCTCCTTCCCCCAACCCCACAGAAACCTACTCTGAATCCTATTAATGTTCTTACAGACCAATTCTGGTGCTCTAAAGAGAGAAAGATAGTACAAGGGTACAGCTGTGAGCACTGATTTGATAACACAGATTCTACCTGCCATTAACAAGAATCTCCCTCTCCACGTGCTTAGCCTAGTTTCCAACTTATCAATGACTGGCTCCCAAAACTTCTTCCTCCTCGGATTGCCTCCCACCTCAAGCCCTAGGTACTTAAAAGGAACTGCCATCTCAGCACAATTCAGGGTCTTCATATAACAGAGGATATTATTCCTATGCACATTGATGCCTGCAATCTTTGACTTGTGGAAATTAATCTTGAGGCCAAAAGCTAGCTCGAAACCTCTGAGGATAGCCTTTAGAGTCACCACATTGCTAAAGGAATCCGTACAAAAGAATAGCGTGTCGTCAGCAAACTGTAAGATACTTAGCTCAACCTCTTTTCTCCCAATCCTAAGACCAGATAGTAAGTTAGCCTTCACAGCTTGCCTTACCAGCCCAGTCAAGCCTTCCGCTACAATCAATAAGAGAAAAGGGGCAAGTGGGTCTCCCTGCCTCAAACCTCTCTCAGGTTTAAATTCTTCTGTTGGGCTCCCATTTACCAGACCAGAGATAGAAGCACTTTCCAGACAACCCTTGATCTAACTGATCCACTTCATATGAAACCCCATCTTGCGCATCATGTCGTAAAGGAATTCCCATCTAACCGAATCGTAGGCTTTTTCGAAGTCCACCTTTAGACATAACCCACTTTGCCCTCGTCGTCTGATGTCCTCAATCACCTCATTAGCCATAAGAACACTATCCAGGATCCCCCTATTCTTCAAGAAAGCCGACTGGCAATCGTCGATAACCGTGGGCAGTACTTTCTTGATCCTTTCCCCTAACACTTTGGATATAACTTTATACAATGCACCAACTAGGGAGATAGGTCTAAAGTGATCAAGGACGACAGGATTCCTAACTTTAGGGACAAGTGCAATGAATGGCGCATTGCACCCCTTGGGTATATGACCTGTTTCATGAAACAAGTTCATCGCTTGCAAAAAATCATCCTTCACAACCTCCCAACCCTTCTTTAAGAAATTGAAATTAAACCCATCTGGTTCAGGACTTTTTGATCCTTCGCATTGCCACACGGCATCCCTTACTTCCGTCTCAGAGAAACCCTCTACCAGCCTCAGGTTATCTGACAAAGATAAAGACTTAAACTCAACTGCATCGGTCTTACCCGTAGATCTTTTGTTGCTCTGAACCTATTATTAAACCACCTTCTTGCTTCAGCGCAAACTGTACTAGGCTCCTCACACCACAAGCCTCCTATCTCCACCCCCTTCACTTCATTCTTGCTTCTTCTCCATTTCAGCGAGGAGTAAAAGAACTTAGTGCAGGAGTCCCCATTCTTGAACCAATTGACTCTGGTCTTCTGGCGCATAAAAGACTCTAGCTTGTTATCAACCTCCTTCAGTTGGCCTACTAACTCGATCCTTTTCATTCTATCACATACCAACAGATTATCATTGCCATCTTGACAGTCATAGTCCTCTATCTCCAGTATGATCCTCCTTTTAGTCGTCTCCAAATTACCGAAAATGTCTTTATTCCATACTTTTAAATCACCCTTCAGCCGCTTCAACTTATCTTTAACCTTCGTGAAACTACTCCCCTGTACGGTGTAAGCAGTCCATCTATCCTTCACCATTTCCATAAATCCTTTCTCTACTAACCAGGCATCAATTGTTCTAAAAGGTTTAGGACCCCAGTCCTTGTCCACAGACTTTACTACTAACGCACAATGGTCGGAGACTTCCCTACATTGCACATACTGCTTGCACGAAGGCCACATTTGCATCCATTCTTCCGATACCAAAATTCTATCAAGCCTACTCTTGGCCTTCCCATTGGAACTGAACCAAGTAAAACTCTTACCGACGAAAGGGAGCTCGATCAACAAGTTGGCATCAATGAAGCGGTTGAACTCTCTTATTTCACTTAATTGAGAGCCCCTCTCCTTCGTGCCTTTCCTTTCGCCAAGACTTCTTACGGCGTTGAAATCGCCACAAAAACACCAAATGAGATTTTGGGATGCCACTTTGATGCGTGACAACTCCCCCCACAAAACCTTCTTTTCCCTCAAGGAGCAGGCGGCATATATATTGACCACCACACACCTGCAATTAGCTTTCACATGCTGCCCAGATACTGCTATATACCCCTTCCCCATAATGTGATTGTCATAGATAAAGGAATTTGTGTGCCACATAGATAGCAAGCTTCCCCCACCATTATCCCCTTCGTAATGCACCCATCCAGCTTTGTTATCCCCCCATAGCGAATAACACCTCGCATCCGAGAACTGAACCGCTTTAGTTTCCTGCAAGCAAACAAAATCCGCACCCTCTCTAGCTATAATGTGCTTCAAATACCTAGCTTTGGTGCCTCCCCCCAGCCCTCTTATGTTCAAATTTACAATTATCATGATAACCCATCCTTATCTCCCACCTTGGCAAGTATCGCAACCTCCGTATCTCTTTCTTCCATACACACATATTCTTGGACGACTTCTTCTTCAAACCCATGACAGAAAATCCCTGATGTTTTTCCAATCTCCCATAACACCGTTGGTTCAGCCCCATTGCCTTGTTCGCACAGCCGAGAATTACAATTAAAAATGTCTCCATCCGAGATCGAGAAGAGATCTTACCTTCTTGGTGGCGCTTGGACGGTGCGGAGCGAGCTTGTTTCTCGTGTAGCCTTACAAACCGCCTCCTTTGGGGTAGAGACGAGTCCCCCAGTTCAGTGAGCCATTTTTCCTTACGCTGACGAAGTGGAGAAGAACACAGGCCTGTAATTCATGCCGAGTGGCCCCTTGGATGATTTCCCCCTTCAACCACGTCGCCTTCGCCAAGCCTCTAGGACTCGTCTTTCTCCGTTGATCCGTATTCCTCAATCTTATCAACCTGCGCACCTTTCATTAACCATATAACTCCCTCCCAATTTTCTTCGGTGTGTAAATTGCAGTCAGTATTACATGCGTGGACCTCCGCTAGTGCCCCTGCATCCCGCACTCGTAACCTCCGCTTTCTTCCTCACTCCCGCAGGTCTCCCTATCGGGCCTTGGCCTACCTTCAAGGTCAGAATGTGTTTGGTCCCACCCCGTCCCGGGTTGGGCGTCCTTGTTTCCAACTTGGCCCAGACCGTTACGTTTTTCTAAAGGTATCTTTGCTTAATATAAATCAGCTTAAAAGTCTATTTTATAACAAGTCTTAATAAAGGTTGGTAAGTCTTCTTATCCGAATAAACCTATTACCCAATAGACCAATTGGTAATTATATAGTTTTTTATAATATTATTATGTGTTACGTATTGCATATGGATTATAGATAACTAATATATAATATATAATGAGAGAGATATAGAAATAGAGATAGAGAGAGGTAAAGAGACCGATCAAACGGGATTTATTTTTTATTTAAACACCTTGAAAAGTTTAATGGTGTGTTTTTATTACAATTACAAATGAATATTTTCCGTCGAACGAAATCCAAACGAAATCCATTGCAATTGCAAAAATATCCATATTGGATATTCCTCCTTTGAAATTTATTGAATGGCGTGGAGTGAAGTCAGAAGTTGCAAAATGAAAGAAGCTATTGTTCACAGTTTCCTCTCTTTGCCCCGATTTGCTTCAAATAATTATATTAAGATAAATTTTTAAACAAAAATTCTGGGCCAACACTATTTTAAAATCTTATTTTAAGGGTTTTTTCTTAGAAACCTTCATTGCATGAGTTTTTAGAAATGTAGATGTCCAAATTTTGGTTATTTTCCAAAATTGGTGTAATTTTTTTATTTTTTTCCCAAAATTGATTAAAAAAATATTCTCAAAAATAGGCAAATTATTAATATGAAGTACGAAATTATCAAAAAAAAATCACCAATCATATTAAAAATAAGTTTTTAAATAAAAATCGTATTTCACATATACATTTTCTAATATTATAATATATTTTAATATATACAATTTGAAAAAAAAAATTGTGAAATACGATTTCATTACGCTTCGTATATTATAATATAAATTAATATATAAAATAGAGTATATATATATATATATATATATATATATATATATATATATATATATATATATATATATATATATATATTCTCGTCGGTTGACCTGCTCGCCGGTTGACTCTAAAGACAAGCTCTAACTTTGTCTATCTCTGTTGTAATCTGTTCTTCCCTTGGTTACGTTGGAACGTGTTTTCGTTGAGACAGAGGGGGCGGACGGTCAAGTCAGTACATGACTTATAAGAAACAAGAAGTAACTAGTTTCAGTCTTAGAAACAGTGTATCTTTACTTAGGATCTCAAGTCCCTTTTATAGTCTACCTCTTGTAACAACTTTCTATCACGAGAATATCATCTCAATTGAAAGCATACTCAACAGGAAAATATTTTGTTCAAGGGCAGACTCTCTTGGTGCTGCAATCGAACAAAATCTATCCCCTATGGATGCATAAATCATAACAGAATAACCACCAGGGTACCAACTCATGTACCAGCATCAGGGGTCCAATCTGTTTTACACAGTCACTCTCAGCGTGGTGCTACGCTATACTTTAAGCACATGCAACCTAACCTCTACGTGCCCTAGCACACATGGGCTTAGGTTTTAAAAGGAAACATTCACTTAAGCTAGACCCCCTGCGTACTAAGTACACCCCAAGGTCCAAAACTACCCCTCGCTAGTCGTCTAGGCCTTATGCACAATGGGTTACACGAAAAGGAACCAACACATACATCTAGGACCCAGTCTCATGGCCCACCAACTTGGTCCAAGAGGCAAGCTGACCTGCCTACGACAAATGTTGAGGTCCGACCTCCGAGCGTTGAGCTCTGAGCGCTTTGGTGCAGTACAATATATATAATAACTTGAATTATATGTTATATTTAAAATATGTTAGTGTATAATAATTTTAATATACATCTTTTATTACTTAAAATTAAAAAATATATATAAAATAATTTAAGTTAATTATTTTAAAAAATTGATTAAAGTAAATTTAATCCATAATAAAAATTTAAGTTGATAAAACCCTAAATTCAAAATACTAAAATTAAACCATAAACTTTAATCGAAAAGTTGAAAATGGATAACGTTAACCAGAAACTTTAGTTATCATTTAAAGCAAATAAAAATAGTAGAAGAGTATACATTTTTGTATTGTTGATACAAATAATTTACTCTATTGTGACATTCATTACTATCGTACGAGCATTTATTGTTTAGCTTATTTTTGGAAGTGGTTCATTCATTTGATTATGTCTACAATTAGTTGTTGATATACCTGATTTCTTACTATGCATTGAAATTCGATTTGATACAGTAAACCAATAATCTTAATTTCGTATTAGATGAAATTCAACTTTGTATGTCTTAAAATATATACAAAATATTTTATGAAAACTAATTTAGTTAAAAATTATTTTATAAAAAAAAATAATTTTCTTTAACTATATATAAAAAAGTTATAATAATAAACTAAAATTATTTAATTTTCTATTATTATTATAAATACTAAAAACCGCATATTTAAATTATTATATATTCAAATATTATAAACATATCACATATATATTAATTCAAGTTGAATTCAAGTTATTATATATATATATATATATATATATATATATATATATAATTTTGTATATTAATTTATATTATAATATAAGAAAACATAATATATTAATTTATATTATACTATAACAAAACTTAAAGTGAAATCTGATTTTCAGATTTATAATGAAATCTATTTCTTAAATACGATCTTTTAAAAAAAATCATATATTAAAGTATTATAATATTTGAAAACATTTATGTGAAATACGATTTTTATTTGAAATCGTATTTTTTATATACGATTTTTTCATTCATTAAAGTATAACCAAAACTGAATTTAAGTGAAAGACGTGAAGATAATAGAATTACGTAGTAGTTGACAAAGACATTCAATAATAGCAAACAAAGACAGCGGCATTATCATGACTTTTTAAACCTGAATATACACAATGAGTTTAATGCCAAAAAAAAAAGATTAGTCATTAAAATAGAGAAGAAATAACTGATTTTAATATTAGTATGTTATTGTAAGATCCAAGAAGTCCTATTTCAAAAAGAAAAGACTGAAGAAGTCACCAACTACAATGACCTCATCTTCCCATTTGTTTTATATTTGGTGCCCTCAAATTATTGCTGCCATTTTCCATTTCACATTAATATAATTAAAATATAATAATGCTTAGGATGTATTCCGGATTTTATTTTTTTTTGGAATGTAATACAGATTAGGTAATAAGTTTGGGTAACTTGTTGGGAGGAGATGTCTAGTATTTTTTTTATATACTTAGAACATCCTTTAAATGTTTTAATTTAATTTAAATAATATTATATTAATAAAAAATATTCAATTAATCTAGAGTGAAGATACTGATTTAGATATTTTATTTATATATAGAAAAACAATAGATTTTCATTTACTTTTCACAAAAAAAAATATATAAAGGTGAGAAATAATTTAGTAATATGAACAAACTGCAATGGTCTTATTTATTCAACTACTATTATGTTATATATAGGTGCAAAATATTCTCTATGGCTGTCTCGAAAGATTTAGTGATCACTTTTAACAAAATTTATTTTTTCACCTTATTGTAAATATTTGAACTCAATTTTTTTTCACATAACAATTTTTTTTTTTTATGTATAACTATCTTATTTTTTTAGGCGTGATATTTTTGTTTCTATTATTTATTTCTAATAAGTATTTTCTTAAAAGATAGTTAAAACTGAAAAATATTTATAGGCACTAAATGTGATATCCTCTCAATGGAGATACGAACTATAGTTCATTAGTTGACAAAGGATTTAATCTCACAAATCGTTCCCTTTTAAAAATAGACCGTTTGTTACTTCACCTCCGTATTAGTATGTTCTTCGTACATTTTCATATTTTCAAAAATGTTCTTATATAATATTTTGGATTATGTAATTTGAAAGTTATTTACTAAATTTATAATTAGTTTTTAGATTACATAATTCATAAGTCTTTTTTTATATGCACAATTAGTTTTTAAATTATATAATTCTGAAGTCTTTTCTAATATGAGATTAGCTTCTGGATTATATAATCCGAAAGTCATTTTTCAAATGTGTGTCTGAATTACATAATCCGGATGATACTCTCAAATTTAGATTTTTGGATTATATAATCCAGAATACCATTTTAGATTATGTAATCCAGAATATGAGGTGGCACAAGAAGGATAAAAAAATATTTTCATGTTTTGTATGGGGTGCTAGAAGAACATATGGAGGTGCAGGAAGAAACAGTCTCAAAATTAATGACTTAATTTTCTCTTAAGAAAACACCTTAAGCCTAACTATAAGCAGTTTACAATAAGAAGCAGGTTTGTACGTTATGCACCCATATTATTATTAACTACACCCCATACTAATTAAAAAGACAAAAATACTCTCCTTAACTGCACCACTCCACTGTCGCTGTATCATCACTCTACATCTCTGTTTACCACTGCACGAGAGGGAAAAAAAAAAGGAGAACAGTTTTCAGAAGAAAAAAAAACTATGCTTCGGAAAATTTGTTATCGAAATTTTATTCCAGAACCGCATCTACAAAGTTTGTTATAGAAATTTCATTTAAAAAAATTGTTTTTAAAGTATCATAATATATGTTCTAGAAAGTTTATTCTAAAAAAGACTTAAAACAGATAATTCAGAAATTACTTTTACAAAAAGTAAAATAATTTTTAAAATTATGAGATGAGAGTTAGAAATTATGTGAGTGTAAGAAGAAAAAGGCTAAAGAGCATTGAGCTAAGGCCTAACTGATGGGTCAAACCTGGGTTTTCAAAACCCATTTTGAGCAGAATTATTCCATACATCGAACTCTACCCAATAAAAATAAGGATATTATTAATTTAAATTAGATTAAGTTATAACACACTTTAACCAATTCAAATTCATAAAATATATATTCATACCTTCTCACTATCTCTCTTTACATTAGCTGGCAGAATCATGTGTAAAATGAGAAATTGAATTTTGGAGAACTATTATTAATTCTTCCCTCTTTAGATACTAAATTACGAGTTAAAATTTGTATTAGGTAGCTCAATATAAAATCCTAAACAAATAGCCATGTGACAGAAAACTGATTACAAAATATAATTATTAAAAGAGATTGAAGAAGTTACGTACAAATAATTTGTTGTGTAGGTTGAGACATTAAATTTGTGAGATTCTCATTTGCTATTGACTAATATATATATACCCACACGTGACTTTTTATGCCTACAAAGCTAATTAATTGTTTATTAAACCATGGAACCTTGTGAAAAAAACCTTCCTTCTTATCCAATGGACATATAAATGAGGTGTTAGTTGAATAATTGAAGGTTAGGCACAAGGCATTAGTGATTAGCATGTAATTTCCAATTCTAGCTGCATTGGCTCATTTACAATGGATAAGATAGCAAATGTGAAATCCTTTGGATTAGGTAAACTACTACACGTGGAAAACTACATGAGTCACAATCAAGAATGGTAGATAAAGTAAGTAAATGTGTATTTCATCCATATAATTATTTATGCAATCGTGCCATTATATGTTCTTGACTAGTCAGAATGCTTTGATGAGTCAAAATTTCTAACAACCAGCAAGTTATTACATCCAATGAAATATGTTGCCAACACGTGTCTTAGAATGTTGGAGAGAAGAGTCTCATATGCAATCAAATTATATGTTACATGGTTTAATACTATTATACCACGGTTCTCATACTGTAATGATTTGTGTTTTTTTAATTAAACAGATCGAATTTAAATTCTAGTAGTATTATTTATTGAAGATATCAGTTCGAATGTTATCAAATTATAATATATAGCTAAATGTCAATTTTGTATTAAGTTTAAAGTGAATTTTATAACATATTATTTAGATTTTTAAGAAGGTGGATGAGTCTAACCCTTTCACTTCCACTATTGACTCACTTATTGCTCTTTTATTCTCGAGTAACCTATTTCTAGCAACATTTAAAGACTTATCAAATGTATTATCAACATTGATTGAATGACATGCACTTATAATTCATCTGTTTGGTCTTGGGTTATTGAGTATGGTGTAACTGATAACATATATAGTAATAAATTTATTTTCACTTCCTTTACTAAATGTTAGAGCAAAAGAACAACTCATGTAATCCTGATTGAGTTCTAAAAACGACAACATAAAACATGATCATGCTTCATCTGTAAGACAATGGTTGAGTTCAACAACAAACCATGCAAGACGCAAGTGTTTCGTTTGTTTGACAATACAACATTGTGCAGTCTTATTCTATGTTTGACATAGCATGAACATGCTCAAGCGAGAGGTGCGTAAAAGTAAGTTAACCACGTACTACATGAAAATATATAAATGCTTATTGTATGTTGCAGAAAATGTTTATTCCTTTTGTATTCCAATGAGATCTATTAGAAAATGACAAGTCACATTAGAATATCCTTTTAATAAAGAGCTAAACATGCTTTTCTTCAACAAATTCATTAGTCATGCATTGTCAACTTTGTAATGATTATCTAGTTCGTACGACACTTCACTTTAGACAAATTCAAGAAAAGACACACTGTCCAAGAAGAGATACATACATCCAGCTATAGGGATGTCACACAAAGAATAGAAGAAAATTTATTGTTGCATTGAGTGCATTTAATGCATCCTTTAATATCAAGCTCATCAGATGAAAGAAAGACATTAGAAAAAAGCTGAAGTTGTTCAACAACCAAAAATGACTTAACAATGACTACTTTCTTTAGAACCTATATAAAGCATCTCAAGAAGAAGAAGAAGAAGAAGAAGGAAGAAAGATACAACATTGTATTTGCATAAACTTTGTTGAAAATTTTACACCCATGGAAAGCTTCATACAAGAACAATGTTTGTGTTTTATGGGATAACTATAATAGAGTGTACAAATATCATATATATATATATATATATATATATATATATATATATATATATATATATATAGAGAGAGAGAGAGAGAGAGAGAGAGAGACGATAATCGTCTATAGTGAGCAAATTATGTGATTTGTTGATCATCCCAAATACATTTCTTGTATCATAGTTAAGAGTGACTATTTGAAAAAGAATATTTGGTTGAGTTAGAAATAGCTTGTGAAAGAACATTTAGTTAAGTCATGGGTGAATTGTGAAAGAATACTTAGTTAGGCCAAAAGTGGCTTGTACAAGATTAAGCTACTCTTCAACCACTTATTAAAGCGCTGTGTACTTAAGCTCAGTCTCTTTGGTAGCTATCTTGCTAAACCTAGTTTCTTACTAAATAGTTCCTTTTTCTTCTCTCCTTATGCTCATTGAGCCAATAGTAGCTCGTGAAGAGGATACTTAAGATGTTAGATAAAAGTTGCTACAAATTTAAACAATACTCAAGGGGTTAGTCGAGAGGGCTCCAAGATGGATGAAACAGACAAGGATGGCTCCAATGGACCTATGGTTTCCTTGAAGGTGCATGAGAAGTAGGGAGAGTGATTGGATGGGCCATATAACTTGGAAAAGGTGAAAAAGAATATCAAGGTGTCTATCCTAAAGAGTCTAGACAAAGGAGTGAGAAAGCATGCAAACTTGGGCAACAATTCACTAATATATTGATCTTAGAAAATGAGAGCCAAGCACCTCAATTTATAGGAGAGAGGGCTAAACATTTTAGAGCCAAAATTTGAAAATTCAAAATAAAACTCTCCAATGAGAAGGTGTCATGTGGACTTATGCTTTCCATGTTTAGCTCACACCTTCCATGCTAAATCCTTTCCACTCCTAGGCTGCCATGTGTACATCCATGTGCTCCATGCCAAGGTAATTTTTGACTTCTAATATATCTTAGACGTTTTAGGGTTACATTGGACTCAAAGAAGCCCAATTGTTACCCTAACTAGTCACTTTTAACCTAACTAGACCTATTTTACTATTGGCCAAAATACAAGCCTAAAAACCTATGCTACTTGGCCCAAATATTTGGTCCAATTATTTTATGCTAATAGGCCCAATACATGGCCCATGAAATCCTAAACAACTTTATACAATTTATTAAAGCTAAAACTTGGCCCAAAAATAATGTTGACAAGTCAGCAAAAACTTAGTCTTCTCGTGTTCTTCTGACCAAAGCTCTAGTTTATGTTTTGATGACTTGGAGGTCTTCTCGGATATGTTTGTACATTCCTTCACCCTATAGTTATCCTCTTGATTAGACCTACAAAAAAATAAACAAAAGCCCAATTAGACTCATATGTGCAAATAAATCCATAAACAACCTCTAAGTCTTCATCCTCCTTATTGTGTGGTTGTGTGTGATTGGGGGCTCTGCCATCAGAGATTTAGAGGCCAAGACCCCAAGAAAAGATTTAGAGTTTAATCAGATGCAACTAAATGAAAAAGCCATGTATGTTCTAACTTATGCTTTATCAAAAGGTAGGTATAAAAGATTTGCAGGCTAAACTCAATCGAGGAGATATGTGACTCCTTAGTGACCATTCATAGAAGATGATTCAAACTCAAATTTTGATTCTGAATCAGATAAAGAGAAGAAAAATCTATATTTAATGTGATGAAAATCTTCCAGCCTAAAAAATTTCGAGTAAGAAGAATGGAGAAGATAAAAACCTCACAAAGGAATAACCAACATTTGAGAAAATAATATTAAATTCTTTTCATTTTTTTAGTCTTGTAAAAATGTATAGGAATTAGTATTTTTTTTTAAATAGATACATAAGTGGACCTAATTTGGGCTTGAATAAGCATTAATTTGGAGAGTCTAAGGCCCAATTGGAAGTGAAGGTGTAGCCCTCTCCATTAGGGTGGTCAAAATTCCTAATTGGAGAGGCAAGAATAGAGTCTTCATGTTCACCTACAAGGCCAAATGACTAAGCAACAAGTGAAGGAGCATTGGAGCTTGTACACACTTGGAAAATCAAATAATTGAGCAATGTGGGACTTGCTTTGTATGGAGTGACGAAAATAAAAGTGCAACTGCACTTTGCACAATTAGTCCTACATTCCCTAGTGCATGAAGTGTTTTGAGCCTCTTCTCTTATAAATAGAGGCTTACCCTCCTTCTTGTACTCACTTTGGAAATGAATAAAAAATGAACTAGCATAAAAGTTTGTTTTCTTGTTTTTCAAAGTCACTTAAAAATGGGAGTATTCTTCTCCTAGGTTCTCCACCAAGGAACCTTCCTTGGAAATGGGTACCTCTCAAGTTTCTCTTTTGAAGCTTGGGAAAAAGTTTAAAGTTCTTTTGAGTCTTCCACTGATACTTGAAGGGTGCTTACTTCACAATGGCTTACATAGATCAAGAGGAAAATTCTAAGCCTTTCTCCAATCTTATTTTAGTCTCTGATTCCTCATGCTTATTATCTAATGATGAAGACGAGAATGATCTCTCCTATGAGAAGGTTTTAGATAATTACAACTCAACATGTAAACAATATTTAAATTAAGGAAAACATTTAGAACTTTGATTTTAGAAAGCAAGAAGCTCAAGCAAGATAAAATTGTATTTGATGGAAAAGTTTCCACCCTTAACATCTTTTTCCCTCTTCAACTTCCCACAAATACGAATTCCACATCATTTTCTCAACCACCATCTGACTAGTCTCCCATCTTAGTGCTTCCATGGGATGAGGTTATTGTTGTTCTATCATGATGTGAGTTGATTTTAGGATTTCACATTTTAAAGAAGAAGAACATGCCTACAATCCAGTTATAGCACGTATGTGTTAAAGGTTCAGACACTCACTTGGTTTACTCATTTCTTATTGTTTTTTCATTCTCTGTTCTAATCAGTCATCCTGTTAAATTTTCATGTATCGTAATTTCAACTACATTTGAATAGGGATTCAATCACATATTCTTTTCCAATCTCTGTCTAACTCATTTCACTGTTTAATATTTAAACACAAAGTTCTTTTTTTCGCAATTCAATTTTAATATTGCGGTTATTTTTTATTTAAGAAAAAATAAAGCTAGAAAATCAATTAAATTAAAACTGAAAAAAATTCAAGAATAGCAATACAAACCATTAAAACAAAAAATAAAAAAATAAGCAAATAAACAACTGAAAAGTAAAATAACTAGAGAGATAAAATAAAATTTAAATAACTGAAAAGAAAAGAAAATTAGAAAGATAAAACCATGATTTTCTCAAACTTCTCTTCCTAGAAAGTCATCCAACTTTGTATTAAAGTCTTCATCTACAAATGTAGATGACCCTGCTTAATTTGTTGGATCTGCCCCCTGAATAATAGAACATGCCTCCAGGTCAACTACATGAGTTGCCTTGAATTTCGTACTTTAGGACTGTCAAATTCACTCAAGCAGACATGTGTCTTGCTCAAGCAGGATTGTGTAAGTGGAATCTCGCTTAAGCAAGATTGTCTCGCTTAGGCAAGATTACTCTAGAGAACACTTTTTTGTTTTTACTTAACTCAACTAGGCGAGATATACTACGCCTGGGCGAGGTTTCCTGCAAAAAAAATATTGAATTTACGTCGTCAACCTCGCCTAGGCGTGGTATACTACATCTGGGTGAGGTTCCCTGCACAAAAAGTTGAATTTACATCATCAAACTCGTCTAGGTGAGATATACTATGTCTGGGCGAGTTTTCCTGCACAAAAGTTTGATACATTTATACAAAATCATGGATTTTATCAACTAATCTCAAAATAAAAAATTAAAATAAAAAAATCAACATTAAATGAATAAAGTTATATTGGGTTGCCTCTTAGAAAGTGCTTGTTTAACTTCATATAGCTTGATGCATGTTTTTTTCAAGGTGGACGACTCCTTTGTTGCAACAATTTCCTAGTTACAAATTTAGTTCTTCTCGAATATGGGTTTTCAAGTTCAATGGTTCCATCATTCTTGAGTTTTTTTATGACCCATAATCTTGATCCTTTTGTCTTCAACCATATTTGTAATTTAGCATCTCTAAGCATTATGGGTTGCCCTGGTCTATATTCATCCTTTTCTATAGTCACCTCCTATTGGACTTTATTTTCCTCTTTCTTTGGAATGTGATGATGTATAAATTCCTCAAATAAATTTGAGAGGTCCAATTGTTCTTTAGTATCAGGAAAGGCTTCCTTTGTTATATCTCTATGTAAGCATTCCTTCCCTGCATTAGAATTTTTTAAACCATAAAAAAGATTAAAAGTTACCTCATCATATTAAACTTTCGCTCGTCAACATCAATTATAATTCTAGTAGTCTTCATGAAAGGTCTATCAAGTATCAAGGGAACTCCTCATCCTTTTCCATGTCCATCACAACAAAATTTAGAGGAAATATGAATTTATCCACCTTAACAAGAACAACTTCAACCACACCATAAAGATATTTGATTGATCTATCTTCTAACTATAGTGCCATCTTGGTGGGTTTAATCTCCAATTCACCTATTTTTTCCAGCATTGCCAAAGGAATTAAATTTATGTTTGCCCTCAAATCCATTAAGGTCTTGTCCACAAATAAAACACATATAGACCCTGGAAGATTAAAACTTCCTGGGTCCTTGGATTTTAGAGGTAAGCCTTTCTGAATAATGGCATTGCATCCAACCTCCAGTTCTATGTTCCACTCTTCAATAGAGCTCCTCCTCTTTATAGATTTCCCACATGTTGACTTTTGCTCCGGAGCTTCTACAAAATAATTTTTAGGAAGCAAATTATCAAAAATTTCAATTCCTTATCTGTTTTTTGAAGGAGCATGAGGATATGATAAAAAAAATTCAAGTACACCTCTCTCATTATTTTCACTTTTTTTTCCTCTTTTTTCATATTTTTTCTTCCTCAATCATATTCTTCTCTCTCTCTTTCTCATCTCTCTCTGACTCATCTTTCCCCCTTTTTTTAACAACTAAATTATCACCATCCTTTTTTCATGCTATTCTACCACTTTCAGTGGTAATTATATTGCAATGTTCCTTTGGGTTGGTTTGGGTGTTGGTTGAAAACTGACCACTCTTTCTCTCTGCTAATTATTTGGCAATCTATCTCACTTGTTGATACAAATCGACAGATGACTAAGGACACAACAAGAACTTCACAAAAGGGTCAGTCATCTCCAAGATACAAATCTGGGTTCCACTAAGCCTCGAGAAAGAATCATCAAAAGAAGAAGAAGCTATAAACCAGAATGCCATAATTTCTTCCTTTTGGTCTTCTTAAAAAATAGAATATGTTTGTAAATAATTTGGGTGCCTTTAACATAATAGGGATATAATTATCATTTTAGCTTGTTTCTAGCCCTTTAGGAAGACAATTTGACCTAGTTTCTAGAAGGACAAGCCTAGGGTGCAGTTTTGACTTAGTCAAACCCTAAGACTGCTCCTTTTTCCCTTTTCTCATCCTACCCTTTTGCTTGTTTTCCAAGGCTCCTTCACCTATAAATAGGAGGCGTACACATTGTATTTTACAAGTTTAATTTGAATGAAGTAAAGAAACTTTACACAAATTGTGTGAGCTCTTAGTGAGGCTTATGTCCTCTTAGGTTTGAGGTCTTATCTTGAGTGATTTTGGGAAGTTCTCAAGTGGCGGCCAACACACTCATCTTGGAGCGTATCACCCTCCAAGTGGCGTAACATTTCTCATTCACCACCATAAATTTTCTCATTCCATTTCCTTCCATCTCTCCATTTCATTTTTGTTCTTATCTCTTTTTCTCTTAATTGTTGTTCTCGCTTTTGGGCTCATGAATGAGTATGATGCATCATTTAGGAGGCTGTGTCTACCATTGATGTTTACCTTGCCCCTATTTCAATTCTGCAATTGCATTTCATTCTCACCTTATCATTTTTTTTTCATCTTTGCCTCTGTGAAGTGAACCTTCACACTTACTTAACCACTTGGTTAAGTTCGTGTCCAGTGAGAATTTTCTTTAGGTTCTCACCTCTAATTGTTAAAATCTCAACCTTAAGTAAAAGTGTCACCATAAATGAAAACATCTAAAAAATCAACTCACATCACTTGTGTTTCTAAATTTCTGATTGTCGCCATATTATTCTTTCGACTGGCCAGAGTAGCTGATGAAAACTCATCCAACCTCGAAACATTTGGCTAAGAAGATTGGAAGCAGAAAAAGGATCTTAGAAGACTCTCATCTTAGGGAGAATTAATGTTTTTTGCTTTTCCATTTTTATCTAGTTTTATAAACATTATACAGAGTAGTGTAGGCTTTATTTTGGGCTTGTATTTGGGTCATTCTCTTGGACCATGTTTTGGGTCAATTTTCATGGACCATGTATTGGGTCAATTAGAGTAGGGTGTAAATGGAAAAAGAAAGAGTATGACTAGAGTTATAATTGGGCCTCCTTGGACCCAATGCAACTCTAGACCTTCTAGGATGCACAAATAAATTACTAGAGTGCAAATAGAAAGCATGGAATGACAAGGAAGGCATGAAGGTCCACATGTCATCTTCTTAATGGAGAGGATTCCCTCCAATTCCAAAAGAACATTTATCTTCATGGGAATGGAGAGGATTCTCTCCAATTAGAGGAGGACACTTGTCAACCTCAAATTTGAGAGGATTTGCTCCAATTAGAGAGATTCACTTGTCCTTTTATGAGTGGAGAGTTTTAGGGTTAAAGCTTGCACCTTGGCTGCCCATAGCACTATAAATACAAGTGCTAGCCCCCTATAAATTAGCTTTGAATAGACTATTGAATTGCTGCCAAATTTCTGCCTCAACTAGTCTCTTAGCTCACTCTTTGCTAGCCTTTTTTCTACGTGTTTTAGCAAGAAATCTCTTAGGAGTTGACATAACCTCTCTTAAGCTTCATTATCATTCTCCATACACAAATACTTCAAAATTTCTTTCACTCATTTTAGCCACCCAATCCCACCAAATTCCACACCCCAAAATACAAAACAAAAGACTCATAACAATGCAAGCTAGGATTGCATTAGCAGCTTTCATGAATTTTCCAAGGTATCTTGAAATTTATTCAGTCTTTCAGGAACTGAAGGATATAGAGGTTGTTGTTGCTGGAAAGGACCTTGCTTGTTGGGATGGACCACTATCTTGTTTCCACCCAAAATTTTGATTCTGATTACTTATCCAACCTTTAGAATAATCATTATTGTGGAGAAACCACTTTGCTTTTCCTGGTTGTCCATGTAATTTACTTCTGCTTCAAATGAATTGGTTTCATAAGAACAGTGACCATTGAGATTATCACCTCCACAAAAATCACACCTTATTGGTTGACTTTGACTCTGAGAAAATTGCACAACTTGTAATTCTTGTGGCAATTTAGCCATATGTGCAGTTAATGCTTCAAGTTGTTGTGTCAGAATTTTATTTTGAGCCAGCAGTGCATCTAAAGTAATCAACTCTAACAATCCTTTCTTCTAAATACCTTATCTATCATGTTGGGCTTGTAATCTGTTGATGTCAATGCATCAATAATCTTTGTTGACTTTTGCTTTAGAATTGTAGTTATTGTTGGTGGAAATTGTACTGGAGATTGGAAATGATTGTATTGTATTTGTGGTTTTTGCTTTGAATCTTCTACGTGAACAAAAAAGATAGCACACATAAGATAAAATTACAACACTCGCCAAGGACAAATTTTTCTCTTTTCCATAGATTTTGCATGCTTAATCACTTTTATGATTTGGATTTGGATTTTGAAATCCATAAACAGTGATTCGTTATGTTTGATTACTAGTAGCCAACAACTAAATAATTGATGCAATAATTTTGATCTTGTTCCACCAACAATAACTACAAATCTAAAGCAAAAGTCAACAAAAAACAAAGAGGTGTACCTAGTTAGATTCACATTTCAATGACAAAAAAATACAAGAGTAGTGATTCAATGCCCTTATTTCCTTTCAATAAAAGAATTGACATTTTTCATCTATCTTACAACTTCTACTTTAACCTTGTGTTTCATGTACTGATGCAAGAAAACAACAAGTTCATCATTTATGCCTCTTAATTCCAAAAAATGATAAAGGTTGTCTTGCAACGCATCATCCAACTCCTTGCCAAGAACCAACAAAAAAAGGTGTTGTTAACACAAATGTAAACAACTAGGAGTATAAATGAGTGAGTAAGCCTACGTGAATTTCGGAACAACATATGGATCATCTATTATATTCTCAACCTTTTTATCTCTACATAGTCAGGCCAAGCAGAACATTGCAACACACCATCTTCTTATCCTTTGGAGATGGTGACAATTACAATAATGTACATATGCATTTCATCCGAATTAATTACACCATCATCTAGAGTTGTAGTTGGAGCAAGAACAACTCCATCAAACATAGTTACTTCAAGTTTATGTCTTTGTCGACATATTCTTTTTTCAATGCAATCCACCACTCCCCAACTTCGTAACAGAGAGCGCCCATCATAAGTATTTATGTTGTAAAAGAAATACATAGCGATTCAATTGATACAGAGCACAAAGAAATCACTTTAAATTATTTTACTCAAATTTCACAATAAACATTTGGAGAACTTGACCAAAGTTTAAAAAAATCACATTATTTTGTTGAGTTTTAGATTATACCTTTGGAAATTAACGAATGTTAAAAAACCTTCACTATTTTATTAAAATTTTAGAATAAACCTTTGAAACTTAACGGATGTTAAATTTAAAATAAATCTTTAGAATCCAATGAAAGTTAAAAAATCTTCTATTATTTTCCTAAGATTTTAGAATAAACCTTTAGAAATTAACGAAGGTTAAAAAAATATCCATTAATTAAACTAATTCATAGAGTTATGTTAACCTCCGCTAAAACACCTCTGATAAAATCCTTTTTTCTTGTATTACCTTCAACCTTATGAGATATTTATTTATTTATTTATTTATTTTCTTTTTTTTATCAACATTTATTTATTTTCTTTCTATGATTTTATTATTTTGATAATTTGATTGTATATTTTCATATCTTTTTTATGCATAAGTTTCAATATTATTCACTGATATAATAATATTTAAAAATTTATCTTAAAAATTAACTTGCTTTACTTGATAATTAAATTTTTATTCATTTATATATTATTTTTATTTTTATACGTAACATTTTTTAATTATTATTGTCTACACTCATACCATAAGAATACTTTTTAAGCATAAAGACTAAAATGTAAAATTTATTTAATTATAAAAACCAATTTAAATTTAATAGTTCTTTAAATTGGTAGAATCTCAATGAGAGTAGAAATTTTAGTACGACGTGAATTTTTTTCATGGGTTCTTATGTCTTAGAATATATTATTTTAATTTTTTAAAATAAATTATCAAGGGCTAAAAGTAATTTTGTATCACAATACAATTATTTATGATGAATTTTAAGCATGGTATAGTTTATGTACTCAAAAGCGTACAAGTCGTTGGTGTTAGTGAAAATTAAACACGAAAATCATTTGATTGCAGAAACTAATTAAACATTTTATTTCAGAGAAATTTTTAAAAATGAACCAAAATCATCAGATAATCACACACTCTTTTCAAGTTTTCAGTGTTTTTAAGAACAAAAAAGCACTATCCTCCAATATTTAAAAGCAAATACAGTAAAAAGTTGCAACATAATCAGTAATGCTACTTAACAAATAAGTTTTTGGTACGATCGATCGTGTTTGGGTATTTGAATTTGAGGTGAACAAGTTAGCTAGTGAAGTTGCCTTTCTCTTTTGGCTATTATGATATTTCAAGAAAAATTTAAAATCAAAATCCAAATATTATTATTATACATTGTTAACAAAGTTCATCCACATTTCATTATGAGAAACAATATTATAAGTGTGTACAGAATAAAATAAACCTAGCTATCATCGTTTAATGAAATTTGTATTTACGTAAAGTTACGTATAACTATGTATGTTATTACCTATTTTGGTAGATGTATATATCAAATTATTATTTTTTATTTTATTTTTCTTACATCATAGGTGACACCATCACAATGGTGAAGAGCCAAAGGGATTGGTGCATCAAAACCCGAAACAGTATTGGAGATAGCTCTCGTTCCTTTGCGGTCTCGATCGAATAAAGAATCTTTGAAGGATAATTATCACAGTACATTATTGTAGTTATGGACCAAGAAAAAAGGAATAATAATTTAACAGTTGTGGATAATCATCACCTTTGCCTCATAACAGTGGCCTGTGCTTTTTTAATTTATCACACTGTAACTTTCTTTGGAAAATTACTTTTAATATTACATGCATGCATGTATTGAAATATTTTTAACATAAACTATTTTAATATTATTTACGCAATCTTGATGGCTAAGTAATAATTTAATTATCTATGATAGGTTAACTTTTGTTCTAAGAGGGTGTCATCATATAGTATTGTTTTTTTAAGACTTTTGTATTATTAATAAAATTCATTAAATTTTTTAAGATTTTTTATATTTTTTTTCATTAAGTAGACTTCAAATCAGTTTTACATTCTAGAAAATCAAATATATATATATATATGTATGATTTTTCTCTAATTAAAAGTTAGATAACTTCAATTAATTTTCTTTATTAATACAAAAGGACAAATATTAACCAGTGTTAACAGATTTAAAAAGAGGAAAGTTTCCTTAATATGATACAAAGAAATACACAACTGTAATTTCTTAATGTGTGTGTGATACGAGTGCTTTTAAATATTGGTTAACAAGATCCTAAAAAAAATACATTCTTTTAAATCTTTCAATCATATATAATACTCAAAATTAAACTTGAGAATATATTTTGAAGTGCTGATATTGAATAAGATTAAAATTGACTCATATTTAGTTTAGCAAACATGAATATTTTTGTGTGTATATCATGTCCTAAGATAAGGGATGCAAGATAGATAGATATTTAAGGAAATAGGAATGTGCATGGAAGATGATATTTTGATTAAATTCAAAGTTCAAAGACCTGATATGTTTTTATAGTAAGTCTCATTTTTTGTTCTACCTATTTGGTCCAAAGAATCAGTATCCAACTCCAACGTCGTACACTTTTCTTGGGACTCTTCAAAACTACTATTATTATTTCTAATTGCAGAACAAAAACATTGCCACACTCGATTTCAATGCTACCTCAATTGAAATCAAGAGTCCTTCATTTACTAGCAAGAAATGAAAAAAAAAGGTGTTCAAATAAATTATTCAATCATTGACAATCAAACCCTATTTAGCCACAATTAGAATTCAACAAGCACTTCAATCATATATATTATGGATAGACATAAATACTCTGAGAAGGGTCCAACCAGTTCATTATATACTTCTTTTGATTCTTCTCTAAATCATAAAGGGAAAGCCAAGTGCATTAGGTACAATACTAATTTCAGAAAAAAGATAAAGTTATCACACTCCTACGAACCTGGACCACTTGGCAATGGCTCAACTATTGACCCTTAGGGTCATTGGGAGAGGGACAAAAGTATTATCTTTCTTTTCTAACCATGATATTCATAATTAGGTTTCATTGCTCCAAAATAAATATAATTGTAAAGATCTTCAACATATATGTGTATTTACTTTTTAATATACATATAACTTTTTTATTTCTAAAATTTCATAGTAAAATTCTTGACCCATTTATTTAAAAAGCTTAAGGTATTATTATTTCATAAATCAATGTTAATCACACATTTAATATGGACGAGACATGAGAAATATGAGTTATATTAGTAGATTTTCACTTTAGCAGAATCATCTTTTATTTAATGATAAGAAAATTATTTGTTAGTTCTTTTTAGAAGAGACATCAAAAAAATTTGGCATACTAATAAGACTAAATCTATATAAAATATCATGATAAAACTTCAACTTAAAATCTATATAAAATAGGTTTATGAGTCGTTGATTTTATATATATTTCTACTTTTTAGTATAGGATTTTAACTTAAACTTGGGTTCAACATTTTGATATGCTGTTATGAAAAAAAAAAGTGAATAATTTTTTTGTTTTGGTTAATGATTCTGGAGAAAATGAGAGAAAGTGGCATGCTTGGTTTGATAATTACTTCTTTGAAAAATGATTGTGTTTATTAGTATGGTTCCTTTGTTGGTTTGGTGTTGAGTGTAACTTATCTTGAGCAAATGTAAGGTGACCCACCAGAACACGTGGGATTCAAAATTATTGGAGGGTGCATGTCTTACGTTCTAAGCAATATATGTAGATACCTTTTATGTGGAGATTTTTGTGTATACCAAACAATATTATTTAATAAATTCCAAACTAATCTAATATCTCAGTTATTAAAAATAAAATATAATTTCTATACATTGTGTATAAAAAGGTTTAAGTCATCAGTTAATTAAAATTTATAATGGATATCATTTTAAAAAATATTTATTACAAAAAAAAACTATTAATTTATTGTGACAAGTTATAATTAAACGAGTTAGAAATTTTTTATCGTAAAAACATATTCGTATTGCAATTATCTAGTAAATGTTGTTTTCAGTTTCATTTTATATTTCATATGACGTTTAAACCTTTTAACACATAGATATTACAAATATAATTAATATTTTAAATTTTATGAAAAAATATCATATAACTTTCTATTATACTCTTTATTTTTTGTAATTAATTACTTATGTTTTATTAGTAAGAATTGATCACATTTACAAAAATTACAATAATCAGCCAACTAATTAAATTAGGCGCATTGACTCATTTATTCTTTTCTTTTTAGGATTTTTTTTTAATGCATGAAGCATAGATCAAGGATAAAAATCTTTAATGTATCATTAATTTAATAAAACAACAATTAATTTAGTGCAAATTATTTTTCTCTAAAAAGCTTCATATAAAATAGAATGGATGAAATACATTTTTTCCTTATCTATAGCTACAAAAGGGATATATCATTTATGGTATTCGCCCATGATAAAAAAATTTAAAATATTATCGTATAAACACTTTTATATATTTTATTAGTATTTCTTATTTTTGTTTTATTTTTCTATCCTCTTGCATATCAAATACATATCCAAATTGGATAGACTTATCCCAATAATTTTAGGTGTGAAGTAGCTTTTGGTGTTGGTGTAGAACAACTTGAAATTCAGAAACAACTGGCTTTAGTGATCTGAATCTTATTCATACGTAGAATGCATTAGCAACAGTTGGTCACTATTTTAATATTTTAAATAGGTCGAAGAAAAAATTGCAGATGATACAAAAAAATAATAAAAAATATGGAACAAAAGAAAATGTTTGGAATATAACGTCATTTACGTGTTTGACACTCAAAGTATACGAATATGTTTAAAGCACTTAACAGTCACTATAATAAGAAGTGTACTAAACTTGATAAAAAAAATATTATTTTCATTAAATCAACTTATTTTTTTAATGGTTAAATATCAACTTAGTTCATATAAGCGCAACTATTTTATTCTTTTAAAAAATAAAAATTTTAATTTAGTGAATATATTAAAAATTTAAACTATCTCTTTATATTAGTTAGATGATGAAATATTATATCTGTTAAATTAGTTTTTAAAAATATATTATAGCAACAAAATAATCTCACAAAAACTTAATAATAAAACATAATTAGAGAACTATTTACACTTTAAGAAATAAAATAAACATTATTAGATAATGGACTTTAAGCCTAACTCAACCCAATAAAACCAGCTCATAGGGTTGAGGTTTGCACCACTTATATACAATGAAAGGCTCTAATCTCTAGACCATGTGGGATCTCCAACAAATATTTCATTATTTAAAAAAAACGATTAAATTGTTAGTATCCAACACATTTACCAATTCTTTATTTTATAATTTATAATATTTCAAAATTATATAATTAAGACTAAGTTGAATTTTATTTAAAATTTATATTCAGGTTAGAAATGCTTATTTTTAATAAAATAGATTTTGAAGTCGTTACATTCTTAATCAATAAAATGATGAACCTGATTTGGAAGGGGTTTGGTAATGGAAAAAGATTTCAGTGGAAGTTGGATTGGAGAATGTCTCGATTTAAGTGAGAAAAAGATGAGGAGTGCCATTTGATGCTACAAATTGAAGGCAAGAAAATATGGTTAAGGACACAAAGGATGTTTGGGTTTGGAAGGAGGATGAGTCGTAAATAATTATACGAGTTTTTTTTTCAATATTAAAGCATTACTGTCAACATAAGCGGTTGCATGGAGGGTTTTAAGTGACAAGCTTCCGATAAGGAACAATTTGTTGAAAAGAGGAATGGTGTTGGAAAGTAACTTGTGCTTAATGTGCAATGTTGAATAAGAGACAGTTAACCATATTAAAAAATGTAAAGTGATTTTGCTAGTATGGAGTCAATGCAGCAAATGGATAGGTGTTTTCATAGTTGAGCAACGTGAAGCTAGAAAACACTTTGAACTCTTTAGTTTGGGTTGGGCTAGTAAAAAGGTGAATAGATTATGGGGAAGCATGTGGATAACAATATTACGGGAGATATGAAAACAAATGAATAAAATCATTTTTAAGAATGGTTGAGTGGATAACGTAGATATTTTTACTTTGGCTTAGTTAAAAGTGTGGTCTAGGTTAACTAATAAAGAAAGGCTAGCAAATTTTGCATACCATGAATGGTGTTTGAATCCTATAGGTAGTTTTTTGAATGATGATTGTTGATCTACATTGTTTATTTGGCGTTGGTATTAAAATTGTCATGCAAGTTTATTTTTGGGAGTGGGTATTTCTAATCACAGCTCTAGGTTGCCTTTGTATTGGTTTTCCAAAAACATAAAGCTTATAGGAAACTTTGTGCTGGAAGGGTTGTGAGGTATAAGGGATATGAACATACATACTACTCTAGATAGAGAGTTAGATGCAATACTAGTTAACATCTTAATAAGAGGTCTGGAAGAAGTCAAAAGGGTGTTATTGGTAGAATAACTATCCAGGGACTATTTTTTGTTGTTTTTCTTGCTTTTCTAGCAAAAAAGGGTGCATTTTGGGGCTGAGGGCTTATGTTTGTTGGTTATGTTAACGATTTTTATGTTATATGATTAGTTTGTATTTGTCTCATATCTATATTTATATGATGCTATAAGATTGTGATTATCTGGATATGAAGGTGGGTGTAGTATGAGTGATGTAATGTTGAATCTATATAATAACTTTATATCTAGTTAACTTTATAGGTTTTTTATAAAGATTGAAACATCTCTAAAAAATTTCATCTAATTTAATTAATTTTTTTAATCAATACAAATACGTTTATTAATAAATAAATTTATGTAATTGAGAACGATATTTTTAGATAATACCTAAATGAAGTGTGTTTTGAGCCATAATTTATGATATCATTTTCTTTATTATTATTATTATCTTTAATATCTAAATATTTTTTCTTTGCCACCTTATAAAGAAAAGGAGAAACCATCACGCGTATCTTGACAAGCTCTTGGTAGCTTATTTTTACTATTTCACGGGCTATTTTTTTAAATTACATTATTTATTTAAGTTTTACACTATATATCTATGTCATTAATTTTATTTTTCCAAAATAACAAATATGTTTTGTTTTAAAAAAGTAAAATTGAAGTAAAAATCATATCAATATATCCCTTTGTATTATTTTACATTTATTAACTAGATCAAATATTTATCAAACACTTATCAATATATCAATATTTATTTATTATTGGTGATAAAAAAATTAAATTAAATATTAATTTTATCTATTTTAATAAATGTTAAACTATATACCAAAAAAATTCGAGAAATTAACTTTTCAAATTTTAACTAACTTAATACCTATTTTTTCACACAAACCTCATCAATGATGTGTCTGAATTTAGATACTTTTCATATTTTTTTTTCAAATTTTAAGCGAATCTTATCTTTTCAATCTATAGAAAAGCTACAAGGAGTATACATGTTTCTCCCAATATTGAATCACGTTTAAAGTAAAAAGTTGCAGATAAATGAAGAAAGTTACATATAATTAAATATAATAAAACTGGTAAATATTCGTATCAGTAACATAAATTATGCAACCAAAATTTCCATGTCGAATCTAAGATACATGCATACTCTAAGATTCCATGAATAGAAAGACATGAATGATACATTATATGAGTGCAATCCTCATAGCCTATGAGCTGGCATGCACATAGAAAATTAAACGCAACTTCTGAAATTTATGTTTAATAATACATGACTGTTCTCATAGAATAAACTACTTTCATAGACTTGGAAACGTATATATAAATAAATCAATGAAGTAGAAAAAAAATGCATGTGATATTCTAGTTTGCCAACAATAGTGGTAGCTGGCCAGTAGCAAGTTATCACTTTTTATTTTTTATTTTGCTTACGACAACCCTTTTTATTACAACAAAATCAATCAATGCTAAGAAAAATTACTTTTATTAAAAAATATATTAAAAAGTAAATTTAAATCTAATTTATTTGTTATAAAAAAATATTTATATAATTGATCTTATCTTTAATTAATATAATATTATAATTCAAAAATTATCAATAAAGTATAACGGTGTAAAATTCATAAAATATTAATAATAATTTTGAAAAACTAAGTATTAATACGATAAGTTAAGTTCGATATAATATGTAAGTAATTAATAAATTTTAAAATTCAATTTTCGACTTAATTATCTACATAATATGTTTAGATTAAAAGCTAAATATAAAACTCTAAACCTAAACTATATGACAATCCTAAAATACTAAAAAGTATATATGAATTTGGTAGTAAAATGTTCTCCTATGGTGAAGAGGATAATTTTATCTCTTTGGACCCAAGTGAAAAGGTACTCGCAGCACTTTTTTTAGGTTATGTCAATGGCCAGTGTTCTATGAGGTAGAATAATAACATACTCCAAAAGCTTTTTTTTATGTTTCACTTCATTCAAAACTTTTGAATATCTTTCTTTCTTCTTTTTTTAGCTGGCCATTCTTTAGTCTACTGATTTGGTTTATGTGGTTTTTATGATTTATATACAATATGATATCTATTTTTTAGAGAAGATATCATATCATACACTAAAAAAAACGTGTATATAATAGTGGTTTTAATATGGTGGAGCATTCAAGGTTCAATGTTCGGTGGTCGGATCTTGGTGCGTAACACATGTAGGTCAGCTCGGTTGTTGGGCTAGCAAAGTGGCCATGTGATGGAGCCCAGTTTGGTTGTTAAACCCGTTTGACTTAATTTAACCTTTTATGGAGTCATGAGTGAAGGGTATCTTTGGACCTAGGGGTATGTATAGAACATGTGATACCTAGGTCAAGTAAATGTTTCTTTTTAACTTAAGTACATATGTGCTAGAACACATAATAGTTAAGTTACATGCATGGAAAAGATAACGTTGCACCATGAGTGAGGTAAGTGGAATATTCCTCTGATGTTGGCGCATGAGTTGGTGCCCTGCTGGCAGATGATTATTCTATTGTTATTTTATGCACTATTTAGAAACAAGATTCCGTTTTGTTGCAACACCGTGAGAGGGTGCCCTGAACAAAATGTTTTCCTATTGAGTATGTTTTCGTGAGAGAAAGCTATTACAAAAGATAAGTTATAAAAGGGGTTTGAGACCCCAGGTAAATGTACGTTGTTTCTAAAGCTGAAACTGAATACTTCTTAATTTTTAGTAAGCCCTTTATTGACATAATCGTCAGAGTGCAATCAACAGGTAGGACCCCCTTTGTTTCAACAGAACTACATTCTAGAGCAACAAGAGATAAGACAGATTCTTGAAGAGACAGATAGAGCCAAAACTTGTCACCAGAGTCAACAGGCGAGCAAGTCAACCGGCAAGAACATTTGACACCCACTGTGGGGCTCGGTAAAACCTGATTCCATCCACAGTTGTACTTGAGTTTTCAAACATGATGAGGAACACAAGACAAGGTCCACTGGGATATGAGGGGAACGACGCCCCCATTATACAAAAACTTATGGAAACTGTGAGGGCTCTCTAAGAAGCCAATGAGCAGTACAAAAGAGAGCAGGAGCGAATCCAACGAGAGGCCAGAGCCGAGCAAGAAAGACTGACAGCAGACGCAATGGCAATAGTTAGAGTTGAACAGGAAAAGCTCATTATAGAAGCTCGAGTTGAGTAGCTACTCAGGCAAGATCAGCTGATGGCGGAGATAGACGTGTCACGAGCAAGAAGTGCGGAGTTGCGCAAGGCCAATGAAGAATTGCGCAAGAACTTACAACAACTTGATGAATTCTCTACAGTGGAGTTAGGCCCGATTGCTCAACTAAGAGCTCGCCCCAAGCCATTCTCAAAAGCGATCATGGACGCTATAACGGCTAACTACATAACGCCCAAGATTGTTTTTCACGGGAGTAGAAGACCCCAAGAGCCATCTTATGACATTCAATGCCTAGATGATCATTTCGAGAGGAATAGACGCCATACATTGGAAGATGTTCATGGGTACGTTCACATGCACAACTCTGCAGTGCTTTAATGGCCTTCTTGACGGCCACATCACCTCCTTCAATCAGTTTTTTGTGTTGTTCAGAGAACAATTCATTATTAATTAGGCCCGACCACTGGTCTTCTTCGATCTTTTTGGCGTGAAGCAGAGGTAAGGTGAGTCTCTGAAGAATTTTTTGAACAGTTTCGGGGCGTTGACAGTGAAGCTTCAGACCCGGGATGAGCCCTTGATGGTCCACGCCTGATGTGAGTTGACTTTAGATTCATTAATTTTATGACACTTCTTAAGAATTAGGATCAAGATTCTTAGCAATTTAAGGTGAGTCACCTAAGGAAAATCCCCACTAAACATTAACTTAACAAGTGTTAAGTAAATGTGAAGGTTCATTTCCAAAGATCCAAGGTAAAACACAATTAGAGGTGAAGAATGATGACAATTAGGAGCTGTAAACAAAGACAAACAATTCGGTACAAGTGGAGGAACTTAAGGAAGCATCAATGGAGAACAATGCCTTCCAAAAGATGAACCTAACTCAAGATTGAGTGTCATTCCACAAGGAATCGATTCACAAACTTAATACAAAATTGAACTGAAAACAAACACAAGGAATTGAAACACAATTACTTAATCAAATTAAGCTAGAAGTGCAGAATTGAAAGGAATACACTAGATGAACAAGAACAACCGAATGAAATGGAAGAACAAAACATAAGAACACAAACTACCGATTGGAATTTACTAAACATGCTTCGGAAATGGAATAAGAAAGACTTATGTGGTTGTAGCATGGAAGGGAAGAACACGCCACTTGGATGGTGGTTGATTCAAGATAAGCGCAAGATGCCGCCACTTGAGAGCTTCCCAAACACTCACAAGATGAGACTAGTTAGGAGAAAACAATTCTCACAACTCACATAAAATTGTGCATAGTAACTTTACTCCAATTCATTAATATTTTTCAAGAGCTAAGCACCTCTATTTATAGTGTTTAGAGGGCTGCAAAAGAAGAGAGAAATTTGAAATACAAAGCACTCAAATCCGGTGCCTAAACAAGTCACATGGGAGGTGTGACTTGTTTTCTTACTTTAGCACCTCCTAAAACTATATCTACACCTACTCTTTATGTCACATGGAAGGTGTGACTTGTTTTTGTACATTATCACCCCTTATTTAATCTCTATACCTTCCTTTAATGTTCTGCTAAAAACTACACAAAAGTAATTACAAAAAGAGTCATCCAATGATGCTCATCTCCCAAAGCCTTGACCTTACTCCTAGTAATCCTTTGAGGCATGAAGGATGTTGAGCTCATGGGTTGGGCTTGGGCCCCCACTTGGGCTTGGGCTTCTTGAGCTTGGGCCTCAGGCGCCTCCTCTACTTGATCTTCATCATACTCCCCGGGTTGGAGAGAATTCGACCACGAATTTTGAAGACCTGCAAAAAAAGGAGTTAGATCACTGATATTATAAGAATTACTACCAAGATAGGTATAGAAATATCTAACTCATAGGCATTATCATTAATTCTCTTGATGATCTGAAAAGGACCATCACCACAAGGCATAAGTTTGGACTTCCTTTGAGTAGGAAATCTATCCTTTCTCAAGTGAAGTCAAACCCAATCGCCGAGTGTAAAGATTAATGCCTTGCGCCTCTTGTTGACAATTTTAGCATACTTGCCAACCTTCTTCTCAATTTGTAACTTAATGTGGTTATGCAAGTCTTTAATAAAAGAAGCCTTTTCAAATCCATCCTTGCATATAACCTCATCAAGTACAGGGATTGGAAAAAGATCTAGAGGTTTAAGGGGATTGAACCCATAAAAAACCTCAAAAAGAGAATGGCTAGTGGTAGAATTTACTACTATATTATATACAAATTCAATATGAGGTAGTAAATTCTCCCAAACCCTTGGGTTCCCGGAAATAAAGCATCTTAACAGTTGACCCAAATTTCTATTAACCACCTTAGTTTGACCATCAATTTGGGGATGGCAAGTAGTAGAAAACAAAAGTTTTGTGCCAAGTTTGCCCCATAAGGTCCTCCAAAAGTAGCTTAAGAACTTGGAATCCCTGTCAGATACTATACTTCTAGGAAGCCCATACAAATGAACAACTTCCTTAAAGAAGAGATTTGTAATATAACAAGCATCATCAACTTTGTGGCATGGAATAAAATGAGCCATCTTAGAAAAACGGTCCACTACCACAAAGATGGAATCCTTACCCTTCGATGTCTTGGGTAGTCCTAAGATAAAATCCATAGAAATATCAACCCAAGGCATTGTTGGGATAGGAAGAGGGG
>Ga0123342_1002106_pt1 | contig 33365 bp, 12 predicted proteins | sample Turbeawhitnodule_FD_89960 | JGI IMG/M metagenome (GOLD analysis project Ga0123342, IMG submission 89960) | Root nodule microbial communities of legume samples collected from Mexico - Turtle bean Mexico white nodule | ecosystem: Host-associated > Plants > Roots > Nodule | place: Mexico: Nepantla... | reverse complement strand
TTTTCTTACTCTGAACTCCTATTTATAGGGTTTCTTTAATGGGCTTTCCCCTTTACTTTTGGGCTTTCTTTCTACACCTTTTTATTATTTTCACACCCCTCATGTAAGTTTTATCTTAATTGGGCTTTTAGTTTTATAATAATATTTATATTTTGTTTTATTCTTTTATGTATGTCTTTTTCGCTTTCGGTCTAAACCTCTCGGTTTTAGCCTAGCACCTCTTGGTTGTTCAATATGTAGTTCTCGGCCTGAACCTCTCGGTTTTAGCCTACCAGTACACTTTTATATATGTGTTTATTGTGATTTAAAAATAAAATAGTAGACTAATTATATTTTATAAATGTCAAGAAAAAGATATATTGCATTTTTTTCAACAAAATTTTAAACGAAATAAAAAGAATGGAAGTGGAAATTATCTAAGGAATTAAAGCATCGTAATTTTTGGATATTCCAACATCATGCTTAAGGTTAATAAATGTTTGACAAAAAGGTTTTGAATGTGTGTAAAAAAATATATATTACAAAATTCAGGTATTACTGGATGTGAAAATAGTTTTTGAATTTTATAATATAAAAATATTTTTAAATTCTATAATTTAGAATGTATTTTTAAAAAGAAGATATATTAAATCTGAAAATATCTTTCAAATTTTATAATCTAAATTTTTTTTAATCATCCATTCCGAAATAAAAAATATGAATAAAGTAAAGAATATTTTTTATATTTTAAAAAATATATGGGGTGCCACACAAAAAAATATGAAGGTGCGGCAAGAAACAGCCAAGGTGGTGCACAAGCCCATCTCGCTTATAAACCCTTTTATAAGCTCAAATTCAATTTCAGTATATTGTACACAAAAAAATGATAAAAAAAATAGTTTTTTCACTGGAGATATATGATTAATATATTTTTTTTGTTTTTATTTTTTTAATTTACTATCATTAAAATAAATTACACGTCTCTTATAACTCTAAAGAGATATAAATATTATTGTTTATTTTTCTTTTGTTGAAATACTGTAGAAGAATACTTTTTTTATTTAAATTATACTAAATATTTTAATTTACCAAATTTCTCTTAACTCAGTCTATGCTCTAGCATAATTTCATATCTATGCATCAATCCTTTACAGACAAAGAAATTTATTTAAGAATAATAATGTTTAATGAAATCTGCTATTAAAAGTATTTAAAAGTCCAAAAATGATATTGAATAGATAGAAAACTTATCGAAAACATATTAAAATAGTCAAATAACTTAGCAAGCTATATTTTTTAAAATAAATGGACAAGTATATTGATATTGACGTATGGTTTTCTAGGAATAAAACTTACTCTTTAATACATCACTAGAAAAATAAAATTAGCTCTCAAATAGAAGCTTTATAAACAATACAAATGATTTTGAATTTCTTTTTAATGAGAACATTTTTTTTCAATCAAAGAGATGCAAAGTTTTTATAAACTTAAATTTTTATCATGTAAAGTTTTTGTTGGACCGAATCTAGACATCAAACCCATAAACATTAACGACGCACAAAAAGTACTAAATACTTTATTGCACTAATGTATGCAATTTACTCTGTGTTTTGCACAATTACTTACTAGAAGAAAAAGAAAAGTAATATTGTAAAATGCTTTTTTTTGTTTAATTAGGATGGTTGATATAAAATGGTTTAGCATTAGAAAAATTTATGTAGCATGTTTTAAAAGAGACAAAAAACAATTTGAAGATACGATATATTATTATTATAAAATATAACAGAAATGAATATTACGAAGTGGACTTTAAGCCTAATTAAAACTCATAAAACCGGCTCATGGGGTGAGGTTTGCAGCCACTTATATACAATGAAAGGCTCTAATCTCTAGTCGATGTGGGATCTCCAACACACCCCCTGACTCCGAGACTGCCAACTCGTGCGTGAGACTATATATTATGGGTGACCGATAGCGGTCCTATAGCGGGTGGCACGATAAGCCCAACACAAACACTCGCTAGGATAAGCTCGATATGGCTCTGATACCATATTACAAAGTGGACTTTAAGCCTAACTCAACCCCATAAAACCGGCTCATGGGATGAGGTTTGCACTCACTTATATACAATGAAAAAAAAAATAATAGAGATGAATAAAATAGTAAAAGAAAAACAAAGGATATGAAAATGAATATCTCTTCTTTTTATTCAATTAAATAAAAAAAATAAATGGTTTGAATATATAGAAGTAGTACATTCATTCTATGTCTAGCTAAAGAGAAAAAGAATCAATCCATAAATACTAAAATCATAACAGACAAATACCAAAATAAAGGTTATTTACCTTTATATAGAGAAACAGCTAATTAGAAAGAAAACAATTAATCACAATTAATCACAATTAATATTAGCATCATTGTATAACTCGTGTATCCATATTCTTTAATAATTATAAATCATTTTCTTTTATGAAACTTCCAAAAAAAATGATAGATATAAACTAGTTCAAACCATTATGATTCATATTCAATCAATAATAAAGTAAGATAAGGCTAATTATGGGTCTTGTTACCTTCATGTTTTGAAATTAAGGAAGAGTTTCATAGTACAAGAGAAATTAGTTTTTTGTTATGTGCATTTAAGTCAAGTTTGATGTTTTCCTTGGTTATTGGAATTTAGTTTCTAGCTAATAATCTATCTATGTGGAGTGCATTGCCTGATAAGGTCCATAAGACTCTGTTTCTAGCTAGAAATCATGTTTTTTCTTTCACTTGTCTTACATATGTATTCTTCATTAATTTTATATTATATCTTTCATCATTTATTCATGTTTTTTTTTCCTACACATTTACTCATATTGTACTCTGCTTGCTATATTTACTTGTCTGTATATCTTGCTTTCCAATGAATTATCTCTTCCTTATTCTTTATTTAAATCTCTCTATAATATTATTATGTAAAAAATTACTTTCTAAAAGAATTACTTCAATTTTGAAAAATTCATGATAATGTTATTATTAAGAAGCGGAAGTCTAAATCAACTTTATAATCTTCAACATTTTTGTCTGAGATTATATACTTATTGTGACGGTTTGAGAAGTTCAACAAATTTTCGTTATGATAAACTTTAATTAATAACTTTGATATAATATCAAGAAATGAACTTTAAATTAACCTTATAAAATCAGAACTTATAAAATAAAGTTTACACTCATTTATATATTATGAAATATTTTTATCATCTTTAATTGATGTAAAATCTAACGATTCTTTATGAACTTATTTATCAACATGCAAAAAGTCATTCCCGATAATGTAAAAATGGTTAACATTACAATGGTGCCGAAGTTCAACAGTCCCAACACATTGAAAATAGACATGAGGATTGGTTATTTATCAAAATCGTATCTTATTATTCCAAACTTTGGGCACTTACTACGGATGGTGGTACTAGATTCAGGGCACAAGTTCATTTACTCTCACATCACTTTCTTCACAAGGTTGAGACATGTTTTTGTTTAAGACTATTAAGACTATTAAGAATTGGTGAATTGATGTGTATTTGAATTAATGTGTATTGGTGAATTGATATAATTGTTTTTATAGGAATGGATTATGGAACAGTGGGAAAATAGTTATTACGTTAGGGCAATAGCAGGATCTAATAATGGGAACTCATGTTTTTAATGTCTAAAGCTAAATCATTTTAGCTCTGTTATTTAGGCATGGAGTAGTATTTTAGTAGCAATAGTTTACTTGATGTTTTTTAAGATTATTTGGATAAATTAGAGTAGAACTTTATTTAGATAATTTCAAATCAATTAAAAATTAAAATATTTTATAATTTATAAATTAGTACAAATCTATTTTATATAAATTAATTTTATAAAATTAAATTAGACTTAAATTATATTTTTTTAATAGTTTACTTTATGTTTTTTAAGATTTATTTTAAATAAATTAGACTACGATTCTATTTAAATGGTAATACTTGCAGCAATCCTCATTGTCATTTCTTTAAGTGGATCAATAAAAAATGGAATAATCTTCATCACTGTTATGGCCACTGCTAGGAGTAATAACATGGAAACTGTATGCATGTTTATAAAATTTTATTTTGGTTATAAAATTCTTTTTTTTTTTCCTCATAGATAATTCAATTGAATGTGCCTTATGATGTCTTGGTGCATTTTAAATTAGAATTTAAATCTATTTTTTATTTAGAACAGTTTTATAACATAGTTAATGAGATATTTCTTTAAAATAATAATTTATATGAAAACCGGTTTTTATTATAAATTTTAAAAATATTCTAGTGATAAAAAAATATGAACATTTATAGTTTACGTGTTTTTTAAAAATATTTAGAGGGAGCAATAAGTTGTAGGATTCGTACTAACATCTCGATTAGCGTTTAGATGAGGAAATTCTGTTTGTAAAAACCATAAAACCAATGATTTAAGAAATTTTTTACTCAAACTTCATAATAAACTTCATAATAGACTTCAAATGTTTTTAGCAGTGATTATTGTTATACCGAAATGAAAAGATTCCTCTAAAATATCCACAATTATAAATAAAGGACCGGTTTCATTAAAATAAAAATGAAAATATCATTTGAAAGTGTTAGCTTGAATAAATAAATAATAAAGATTAACGGTACAGTTTTAGTGTTCATACTTTTAACGTTCCAATGTTTGGGGAAATCTACATATTAAGTGTCGATTTTTTTCTGTCCTTGTATGGGCTTTTAGCTGATACTAATGGCTAGTGTACAGTTTGTAAATTTTTTATTGAAATTGTGATGAAAAAAACATGTTTTGAAATAAAAAAAAAATGAAATAAATTACTTGAATATTTCATGACAGATAAGTATAAATATTATTTTATTTATAAAGTTATTGTAATTAAAAAAATAAAGCAAAACATTTATACCAATTAAGAAATATGTACATCTTAATACATTTCTCAGGAAAATGTACATCTTAATACAAGGAGAATACTTGTATCTAAGAAAAATGTTTCTTATAAAACCTGATAAAAAAGATGTTCAAATTTAAACGAAATATATGAATAAATTTGAATTTAAATAAAATTTTAAACTTTAAATCTTAAACCAATATTATAACAAGGATAAATATAATGACATAATAAATAAAAATATTTTTTATCAGAGAAAAAATGAATAATTAATTAAAAGGAATATTTAGGGGTAAATTCTTCCACTAATTTCATATATGCTCATGTACCTCCCTATTAATTATGAAAAGTTAGTTTTAACATTTTTAAAATTTAAAGAACCTTAAATGAAGCATAACCTTACATTTTTAAAACCTAGTTGCACCCTCGCATCTACATACATGTCTTTTTTCCAGCTGCAACACTTTCATTTTGATCCAAACACAACGTTTGAGATAATAGTTCCATCATTTAAGCGTGTGTAAGGAAGTTGACGAGAAGATTCTTGGTATTTAACGTTTCCCAATGTGAAGATATTTTTTTTTTTAGTTTTGTACTCCTTAATTGCACCTCGCTGGCTTTTTCTTTTAAGGTTTTGTGACTTCCAAAAAAAATGAAAAAAAAAGTAAACGAAAACACAACAACTACCAGTAAAAACACCACAAAAACTTACCTTAACCACCAATGACCACAAGCAATCATGACAAACCATCATCACCTCTTAAAAATAAAGAAGAAGACAACATACTCTCCACCATATTTGGAAGAGTATTATTGAAATTAAAAAAAAAAATGCGGTGCAAAGTGAAGGTATGGAGGTGCAGGGAGAATTTTCCCACTTGAAGTACTCCAACTCATATACAAAAGCAAAATGCTTCAGCGTCAGGGAATTGGTTAACTTAAAATAGTCAAACCAACAAAAGAAAAGCCACAACCAATCAATTTTAAAACCCCATACATACATCCTAATATTCCCCTTCCTGAGCGTCCCTTGCTAAAGCTTTCCAGCTTACCAAAAAATAAAGTCCTAAAACACCAAAATTAGACAAAAACCAAAAGCCTGTTCAGCAGTACAACACTATCAGATTTCCCTCTGCTGCTTTGATTTCCCTAGCTGCATGAATGTATTGAACACGACTACCAACTCTATAGGTTAGCTGCAGTTAAAGGAGTGAGATTCACGTCTTCAATTCCTAACTTTGTTGAGCTACACATGTTCTCATCCCCCCTTATGTGTAGGCATAGAATATTATTGCTATTGATTTACCCAAATCCTGCAACATCAAAACAGAACACCTTCCTCAGCCAAAAAACAACAACAAGAATTTCTAACAAGGATAACTTAGTGAAAAACTAGAGGAGTTAAGAGGAAAGGAAAGCGAAACCATTACTTCCAGCTAAAAGAAAAGCATTTCTAGTTAAGAGATTTTAAGTACAAGACGCTTCACCAAAATACTGGTCCATTATTGTTTGTTGTAATTTTGTTACATCTTTACTTCCTTCCTTTTGTATGTGCTCTGACTACCTTTCATGCAACATTCGATGTTCTGCATCCTATTCTATCATTCATATCTAAAAAAAAAGTCAATATGGTCTAACAATAAAAAAAATATACTTTACTCATTTTCTACATTTTTTTTCAAACCGTCGAGGGGATCAATGCACCACTGTGGATAAGAGAAATCGGCCAACTTTTCTTCGCAAGTGATTCATGCCTATGCATTTCATTGTACCATGAAAAAAATTTCTATTGCATCAATTGTACATTGTTAAAAACCACCTTATTCCTTTATCTCCAAATATCCCAAATTACTACTGCCCACATGCACCCCCCAAATACTATTTGTGTGATCTAATCCTCTCTGTCCAGAATTGTTGGAAATGTGATTTTGGATCGCATTATTGAACTACTAACTCGTTCAACCACGTGTGACATTTATTCCATACAGTCCAAGCTATCCTACATTCAACAAATAGATTAAGAGTAGTTTTCTCACCCTCTCCAAAAATCACACACAAGTTACGGTTTATTGTTATTCCCCTTCTATGTAGATTCTCCTTTGTCGTCAAACTATTTTGTAGGACTCTCCTTGAAAGTATTTGAAGTTATGGGAGTGCCTTAATCTTCCAAAACTTTTCCAACATCCATTTGTGCTCCCCTCCAGTTGGATTGAGTAATCTATTATATTTTACTTTAATTATGTATTCTATCATTGTCCCTTCCTTCCAACTCCATTCAACCTTCCTGGCCACTTCTAAATATATGTCATTCAACAATTGTGTTAATTGACTAACCAACATCTCTTCCCAATCAAACAAATTTCTCCTCTACTCCAACTTCCAACCCAATTATTATTTAACCACATCCTTACTTTATCTAAGCTAGTTTCTTTATTACTTGTTACTATATAGAGTTTGGGGAATTTATCTCTAAGTGATATCTCACTCATCCATCTATCCTCCCAAAAATTGATTTATTTCCCATTTCCAACTTTCCAAGAAATATTATCTTCAAATTCGCTCCTCTACTCATCTGTTGACCAAAGTATTTTTATGTCTCTCCACCATACTGAATCGTGTCTATTCACCTCTTAATTTTTCAATTCTCTTCATCCCCATACTTGGATTCTAATATTTGTTTCCATAATTTTGTATTCTTAGTTTCCATTCTTCAAATCCACTTCCCCTAATAATGCAATGTTAAATAGTCTCAAATCTTTAATTCACAATCCTAGTTCTTCCTTTGATTTACATATTTTCTCCCAAGCCACCCAACTAATTTTATTTCCTCTTTTTCCAATCCCAAAGGAAATGTTCTCAAATTTGCCCAATCCCTTTGACCACTACTAACAACATTGTATAAAAAGATAGATAAAACAAAAGAAATTATGTTAACATAGATTTTCATAGATACACGCTTCCTGCAACCGAAAGATGCTTGTTTTTCCACTTAGCTAATCTATTCCTAAATTTCTCCTATATCCCTTTTCAAAATACCCTCATTTTGTGATTTCCTCTTATTGTCATCCCCGGGTAGGTGAACATAATTTTCTTGATCTCACAATTCAAATAGATGCATACTTTGCTTTGACGCAAGTAAATGTTTGGTCTTGGATTTACGCAAAGTCCATTTGTGCTTCCTTTCCTTATTCTAATTGGATTTTGAATCCTTTGGACTGCATGAGGATGATTCGTTAATGCCTTTTTGTATTTTAGTTGGCGGTTCTAGCTAGTTGAATGGTAATGTTATTTGTGTATAAGGGTTGGATTACCTCTGAAGTGGTTTTCATTTATCTAATTTTATTGTTAATAAAAAAAAAGTCGTCTTCTCCACCCCAATTCCCCCAACTCTGCTATTTGTGTAATTCACTTTTAATCCAGAAACCATTTCAAAACAATACAAAAATAGCTTTTAATGTTATTACATTTGTAGTGTATCTTTACAAAACAATAATATATCATCTACACATTCATCTTTATTTCATACATTAATGCTTTCTAACAACCATTTTTCCACTGCCAACTTCACCATGCCCATTAATCCCCGCCACTAGAAATGGAATAAGTGGATCCGTTGTCATAAAAAAAATGTATTATCATAAATATGGTGTATCTGGTTGAAAATTAGAAGAAAAAATATTTTATACATATTAGTGTCCTTAAACCAAACTTCGATAACTTCAAAGTTTATATTAGAAAACACGTTATAAAGAACCAAAAGAAGAAAATGATGAATTTTTTTTACACTTTCATATTGTTATGAAATATGTTCACCCAACACCAGTAACTTTGTGGAGATAAAAAAAATTCATAATCATTATAAAAACAAACTTTTGTTTATGGGTTTGAAGTCTCGTGCTATCAATCTTTATATAGACTTTATAAGTGTTGGTTTATTGAAAAATCAATACAAGAAAATTATATATTAAATAGAAATCAAAATTATTAAAATAATTAGTTTCATATAATGATTAAATTAGATACTATTTTAAAAATTAAAAAAAATATTAGTATCTAAATTAGTTTTTATTATTGATAAATAGTTTTTAAATTGATATCTAATTAGTTACCTAAGTTTAGATTCTAAAGTTTGTATATAAAATCTTGATATCTAATTGGACACTAATTTAGAAACTATTTATCAATAAAAAAATTTAATTTAGATAACAATAATTCTTTGTCTCTAAAATAATATCTAATTTTGTCAATATAACCACTAACATTTTTTTTTCTCTAAAATTGATTTTTATTTAATAATTTTTTTTATAAGTGAATGTTAATAAATCATTTTTAATTTTCAACTTTTAACTTTTAAATGCATTACTATAAAGTCAAATCAACGCAAGAGGAAAACTAGAAAAAAAAATGATTTGATTACAAATACAATTATATACAACCATTAAAATACTAATAAAATATTATAGAAGAACAATATTTAAAAGAAAATAAATTTTTTTCATTATTTGATCTAAAAAGGGTGAAATGTCATTATTTTTTAAATGAAGATTAAAAAGAAATAGAATATTTTGTCAAAAATTAGAGAATAATTCATCATCTTCTTCACAATTCCTCACCAATGACAAGATAAAAACAAATTATAGGTAAAGAAGAGTTTTGATACTTTTTCCAAACGACTTATCACTCTAAATTAAACGTTTATTTTATAGATGTGCTGTGAGAATAAAAGTTGAATTCTGGTTTGTCACTTAAAGGACAACTGTGTGTCGTGTTTCACAGTATTCAAAAGAATAAAGTTTATTTATACTCTAACAATAAAAAATAATTACTTTACAATATTTTTAAAATAAAATATTATATTATAATAAAATAAAATAATAATTGTTTTAGGAATCAAAACATCGTTGGCCTATTCAAAATTCTATCTAGACACAGAGGAGGAGATAGAAGATTAAAAAAGAGTTTATGAGAACAATTGATACATAATTCTTCAGAAAAATAAACATTTCAAAGATACTAAATGTGTGTGAAACGATAAGATATTTAATAATATATAGTGTGGTGATATACATGACACATCACCATTAAACATGTAATAGGAATTTTGATTCTTAAGACTTGGAGCATTAAATAGTACATTTTATAAATGTGAATAATTTTAAACAAAATTTATAGCTTTTTTTTTTCTCTAATCTACAAATAAGTAACAATTCAAGTTCACCTATAGAGATAACAAAAAAGAGTAAAATTTTATATAAGATAAAGACTCTACTTGAACAAAATTTCCAATAGAGACAACAGTAATTTTGTTTAGATAAACTTCTCATAAAAGAAAAAATGAATTTATAAGTTAAACTTAGTTTTGAATAATTTAAAACGTGTGTCTCATGGTCTTAATTCCCACGTGCTCTTTTGATGCAGTAAGAATTGGACCCACTTCTGTTCATTCTTCTACCCATACCCTAACTACGCAAAACAAAACCCTTTCTTTCTGGCACTAAAAGAAGGACGAAAAAGAGGACCACGTGCCTTGCGTGTGACCAAAGCCTCTCTTTAATATTGATGCATCAACCCTTACAAGCCACGCCATCCATCCTTTATATATTGTACTTAACTAATCAAACCATCATAAATATTCTAAACTCATTACCATACTCAAACAGTAATTAAATCAAGATTAAGAATAATTTAGTTCATCTAAAAAATCCCACGAAAATAAAAGTTTATTAAAAATATTTACTAAAAGTATTTTTACTCTTATTATTATATTAATTGTGATTTTTGAATATCGGTAAAATATTTTTGTGTTTACTTAATCTTATAAAAATTAACGTATGAATGGATTTTACATCAAGTTGATGAGAAATTTTCAACATACTATTCTTATATTAAGATTGTGTGAGACTAAATATTTTCAAACGGTCTAATAATAATTTGATATCACCCAACAAACTTTAACTATCGTTATAATATGAATATATAAAATTATTATATTAAAACAAGAATTATTATAACATATTAAAAGTTATATAATATATAGCATGATTGATAGAAAATGAACTAGAACTTCGTACAACTATGGTTCGAAGTTGGCATAATTAAGAATGGGCACGTTGCTCCAACCAACTTATCTAACTATGTTCTGTGTTTCGCGTATCTGGAAAAGGGGGCAATGATTCAAGTTCCCTTGTGTTGTGATTTTGCTGAGTAATTAATTCACACATAAATGTCCCTTTTTTTCATACTCTCTTCAATCTTTAGTCTTTAAGTCACTCACACAATTTATCAACACTTTAAATACCACCTTTCCTTAGCTTCTATTTCACACCATCAACTCACCAAACCACTTTTTATAACAATAAATAACCATTTTATTCATCAACATGTAAATATGAAGAGTTTTTTTTTTATAAAATACAACAAAATAAATCTTATATAAATTAAAATTAGTTTCTACGTAAATTTTATAAATCAGCTTATTCATAAATTAATTTAAACTTGTAAAGAAATTTATTTCAATTTTCTATTTTTGTTTTTCATAAATATTTATGAACAATTCGTCCGGACATATTCTTAAATATATTAAAATAAAAAAAATAATATATTTTGTTGTCCGACTTAGTAATATATGTTGATTTCTAAATGCTAGGAGTTGATATTTGATTGAATTTAAAAAATTAATTAATTTTAAACGTTACAATTTAATGACACAACTATTTCAGGTAAATTAACATATAAGACACTTGTTATGAATGGTTGTTTCTTAAATTGAACAAACAAATTGTCATCAATTTACATATTGGGGGTCAAAATAATCATTTCTTTTTTATAGTTAATAAATATAGTGTCATTTTTAAAATGTGTTTTATATGGAATTAAATTAGACATGTTTGACATCTTAATGTATTTTCTTTTTTTATTTAGTAGCGAATAATTGTGCTCTAAAATTCATGCAAAGAGCATCACGCAATGGGAGCTAGTTCACTCCTGCAGAGGAAGTGATGCAAAAAATAATCTCTATGTAATCTCAACCAATTTAATCCAAAATCACATTATTTTTCTAGATGAATATAGTCTTAAATATTTACTTTTTAGTTAATATTGAAAATTTCACATTAACTTAAAAATATTATCAAATTATAATATATAAATTTAAATTTAATCTTTTTAAATTAATTTTGTGATGTTAAGGTACACTTAAATTTCACTATTTTAATATCACATCAGAATTGATAAAAAATTGTTAATATTTTTCGTTATCAAACACCCTTCTACTTTCATATATACTCAATATTCAAACCATAAAAAAATTATTGAAAATTTCACGTTAATTATATACAATTAAATAATAATATATAAGTAAGTAAAAACATCAATTTCCTTAAATTAAGTTAAATTTAAATTACACGACTGTAACAATTAATTAACTTTTAATCTTTAAAGTATATGGTTAGAATTTGACATTAAGAGAATGAAATGAATTACCATTTAGAATTCAACTCCTGAATCTCTGTCCCACATAACCTAGAATATAAGAATAGCCCAAAACTCAATTGAAAGAACATTAACCTAAAGAAAAATAGTGTAAGTTGACGTTTATTTGAAGCATAAGATATTGGAGATCTATGTTCATTTCAGTAGATGAAAGTTATCAGACGTAATGATAGGTTTCGTTAGGTTAAAGGGTGTTAATCAATGTAAAAAAAAAAAACTCTCAAATTCCAATGATTTCGAATTGTTTGATTGGTTTCTAATTTAAAACTGAACTTTTTGACCATGGTTTGATTATTATATTATTATAATAATAGGAGATCATTCACTACATATTATATAGTGTAGCATATGATAATTCAAACTAAAAAAACGAAGTTATTTAACACGAAAAATTATCTTAATTTGGGTTGAGATTATCATGATTACTTTACCTGGGGGTAATAGTTCTGGATCAACCATAATGGTCAATTTTTGGTGATGATTTTATTACTTGTCATCGTTGAGCTTCTAGAACAAATAGTCTTATATGGAATTTGGTGCTTTTGGGAGAAACTGAATTGTCGTCCCAATAACTAAGTTTCAAAGTTTTCTAAAAAAGACTTTTCGAATTGAAGTGCGTCCAATTTTTAATTCATTAATAACTCAATGAAAAGTTGTTGTTTCACAAGTGAAAAGTATCATATAGCCGAAATCGTTAGTTAAAAATTTGTTCACAAAAAACTGGAATTTTTCAAGATATTTTTATTTATGTGTATTTTTAACATTTATGATAATATTATATTTTTACTTTTCATTTGATTTTTAGTCAATATACATATATATTGTAATGTAACATGTTATGAAAATTACTGAATTTTTTAGTTCCAAATAAAAAAATAAAAGGCGTATAAAAAGGAACATATACAATATTACTATTAATATTTTGATAAACAAGCAAAAAATTATTTTAACGAAGTTACACATTTTCCCCATTGATAATCGTGTTTTTTAGGAATTTTATTTTTTTAGAAATCGTGTTTCTCACTAATGTTATAAATACGTCGGTATGTTTGGTATGCTAAAATATTTCTGAAAAGGACAAATATAATTATATATAAAAAAGTGTTTTCAGGAATATTAATGATTTCTTACTTCTTTTTGTGAAAAAAAGTTTCCGTGAAAAACTTAATAAAAAAGGATATAGCTGAAAATACTATATTCCTAAAAATGTTTTCTGAAATTATCATATACAAAATATGAGAGTGAAATATTTTAAACCTAATATTTTTTTAAATTTTAAAAAAATTTCTCTATTAAACATTCCCAACACTTATAATTAAAAGAAGACTGTCTATAATGACAGGAACAAATACATAGATGAGGGTATTCACATAATGGATTCATTTGGGTTTAGAATAAAATTATCACCATATATTTAATTCAATTAGTACAGTTTCGGTTTGAAAAAAATTAGCTAATCTAAACTAATTCAATTAAGATTGGATTAGTTTTCTTCAAATTATTCTGAAAATTATTTTTTTATGTTTTAAAATTATTTATCTATGGTCTATTTTATATTAACGTAAGGTAAAAAAAAATAGTTCTTTAATGACTAGATATTTATTTATTTAATATTTTTCCATTTGTCAATTTATATATCTCGTTACTTTTTTTTACTTAGAATATGACAAAAAAAATTACACAACACATTTGATCAATTAGAACACTTGGTAATGCTTTTATAAGTTTATAAGAAATTCAAACGCGTAAAAAAATAGAAGAAAAAAACTAAGCATTAAGTATAAAATAAAATATATTTTCTAAATTTTAAAAGAATTGATCGGGTCATCAATTTACAAACTCAAGAATTTAATAAGTTATAATTGGATCAATTCATTTTAAAAAAAAATAGCAGGACTAACTTGAACCAATTTAATGGTTTGGTTTGAATGATCAAATCCATTAAATTAATTCAATCCAGTGAATAGTCATAAATATAGACCTACATCACACATAAATGATTGTCTATAATCACGTAACTTTTTAAATTTAATTTTAATAACTCATGTTTGATTTTGCGATCTTTATGTTATCTTCTTACCTTTTTTTTTTTATACAAACACTTCTTATACCTAATGCATCTAAATATATGTGTAGTTCTTACTAGCATAATAAATTTTAGTTTTAGTACTTCAAATAAATAATTATTGGTTGTTCTCTTAAAATTATTAAATTTTAAATGATATTTTTATTATTGCTTGTTAAAAATGTGATACACATATATCTAGTCATTTTATATCAACAATAACTTATATTTAGGTGTCTAATCAAGGGCTCTTATTATACCAAAAAAATATTTTTTTTAAAATAAAAGTTTTCATGTTAGGTATCACTATACAATTTAAGATCTCAGTTAGACGGACACCTAAAGTAACAACAGTTATTTGTCATCACATGAAAAAAAAAATTATTAAAAAAATACAAAAATACGAGAAATTATACACTATAAGAAAATGATGAAATAGAAACCAATTTTTAGAGACCAAAATAATTAGTTGCAATAGTAACTAAATTATAGACCATTTTACAAACTTAATAAAAAATTGATTTCTAAATTAGTGTCTATTATTGTTAAATAGTTTCTAAATTGGTATCTAATTAGCAACCAAGGTTTTAACTACCAATTATTTAGTTTCTAAATTTGGTCTCTAAAATCTTGGTTGCTAATTATATATCAATTTAATGTAGTTACTATTGCAACTAATTATTTTGGTCTCTAAAAATTAGTTTTTATTTCATGATTTCCTGGTAGTGATACCAAAACTCATATGTCAAACAAAAACGATAGGTAGGTAGACTATACATATTTATAAAGAATTCTAAGAATAGATAAGATGGAAACCTATTATATTTATAAAAAGATTTTCTATGAATAAATCTAAATTAGTCAACTTATAATTTAAAATAACGTGATGTAATATGCATATGAAAGACTCTTTTGTTTCAGACATTAATTTTTATTTAAATTTGAAGAAAATTAGCTAGTTATTTTTTGATAAAATTTCCATCGCATTAATGAAAACAAGTAATTATTTTCTTAAAGTAAGTTTAACATACTGTTTAAGATAATTTTTAAGCATTTAAATACTATTAAATGATTAAATGATAGATAGACATCTGGGTAAATTTTGTTGTTGCTAAATATTACTGGTAATGTATTTATTTATTTTTATTTTTGTTATGAATGACTCTAATTCCCTCTGTTTTTTCTTTTCTCATCTTTAACCACAATTAATTATATATATATATATTTAATATTTTTTATTTATTTTAATATGTATTTATAATTTGTTTGGTAAAATTAGTTATTAGTGAATAAACTCTTAAATAAGTTCTAAATTAATAATCAAATTGATTAAATTATAAATTATTAGAAAGTAAGGATTTTTAATATTTTTTTAATATGACGGTCAATTCATGGTAAGACTAGTTTGATAACGAGTAGACGGATAAGATTAATAATTTTCATATTATTTTAAAAAATAATTTTAAATTTATTCAATGTTATAAAACTAACATGTAAGTGAGATTTATACTTATTGAGATCTTATAAAACGAAGTAAAATTAAATTTATACTTATTATATATTATAAATTAACATGATCGATGTTTTCGACTCAAAATATTTTTAGAAAAATAATTTAAATTACTCTATATGTAAAAAGGAACATTTAGAAAACACCGAGGTTGTCATTCACTTATGACTTGGCCTCAGTTATATGACTTGGCCTTAGTTAAATGGAAGAAATCAAATTCTAGAAGTACTTTCCACCTTTCAATGAGTTTCATATGATCCTTCAATTTTTGAAAGCTCAAAAGAAGATCTACCCGTTCATGAAAAAATGTCATCTCTCTTCCACCGTCGAGACAACTTACAAGAAAAAATGATGATGATAATATAACTTCTACACATTTGAATCATTAAAGGCATGAAGTACGAGTATCATTAAATAATTAAAGTTATTTTCATTTAACCAAATCTATATAAAATTGACAAGATATACATTTTACCAATAATTACATTATTTGACGAAAAACGTTCATTAGGAGGTGGAAAAGGTCCGGATCATATTTAATGGAAAATTAGTGGAATGACTGGTGACGACGGTCATCACAAATACAAAAATAAATATCTTAGAATATGGGAAAACAATGGAATTTTGTCTTGAATATTTGACTGCTATGAAAACCACCTGCACCAGTTTGACTTATACTCTTCTTCACCCTATACGACTTGTAATTTGTCAAGTGTACACATTCACACTACTGTCACAAATTCAACCTCTACCATAAAATAGAACTAACTTCAAAAAAGATACCAAACTTTCAACCCTATGGGTGGTTCAACCCTTCAAAGTTCATACCCACCCAACTTGCCAAATGCTTCCCAACATTAATTTTTTTCAAACTTCATCTAACTATGATACAAAACAAGGAATCTACCCTTGATTGCCCCCCATCTACCTCATCCAAACTCTTAACCTCTTAATGTGCACCAATCTAAACCCTTTCCCTAATTACACACACTTAACATCCAATCAAAACTAAACTTCACTTCCACGTGTCCTTTGCCGACTAATAGCCTCACCCATCAAAATTAGGCCACGTTGACGACTCTAGAGAGAGATTAAAGGATAGAGAGTGTGTGCCAACCAAATTAAGTAGCCAACCAATAAAAACAACCTTTTATAAAAACTTATACTCAAAACTGTCCTCATTCAATTACACACGCACACACACATATATATAACTTCACAATCACCAAACTCAAACTCCTCACAAAACCCTTCACCTTTTTCTTTCCAAATAAACATAACATGGAGTGGCAAAGAGGCCACATCATAGGCCGGGGCTCGTCAGCCACCGTCTCCACCGCCACGTGCTGCGCCGGTGGTGGTGTCTTTGCCGTCAAGTCAGCCGAGCTGTCTCAATCAGAGTCTTTGAAAAGGGAGCAAACAATTTTGTCCTCTCTAAGTAGTCCTTATGTGGTTGCATACAAAGGGTGTGACATTACCATGGACAGCTACAAGCTCTTGTTCAACCTCTTCATGGAGTACATGCCTTTTGGCACGGTTGCTCAGGCCACTCGCCGCCACGGTGGCCGGCTGGAGGAGGCGGCTATGGCACGCTACACGAGGCAAATCGTTCAGGGGCTAGAGTACTTGCATTCAAAAGAATTGGTGCATTGTGACATCAAGGGTGCTAATATCTTGATTGGTGAAGATGGGGTGAAAATTGGAGACTTGGGGTTCGCCAAGAGTGTGGTGGATTCCGCGGTGGTGATCGGCGGCACACCGATGTTCATGGCGCCGGAGGTGGCGCGTGGGGAGGAGCAAGGGTGTGCTAGTGACATTTGGTCACTTGGGTGCACTGTGGTTGAAATGGCCACTGGCGGTGTACCATGGCCAAGTGTGGAAGACCCTTTTTCGGTGCTTTATCATATTGCATATTCTAGTGAAGTGCCTGAGATTCCTTGTTTTCTATCTGAGGAAGCAAGGGATTTTCTGGGGAAGTGCTTGAGGAGGAATCCACAAGAGAGGTGGAAGGCTAGTGAACTTTTGAAGCATCCATTTATTGGGAAATTATGTTCCAACAATAAGGAAGTTTTGGAATCTAATTCAAGTTCCCCAACTAGTGTTCTTGAGCAAGGGTATTGGGGCTCTGTGGAAGACTCAGAAAGTGTTGGCAATTTGATTCGCAAGACACAAAAATTTGAACTTTTGGCTGCTGGGAGGGTCAGAATGTTGGCTCTGTCTTCTGGGGTAGCCTGTTGGGCACAACATGATGATGAAAACTGGATCACAGCCAGAGGGAATGGTGGGAAAGGTTTTGGCAATTGTGGGTCAGGGACAGCCTCTGCTAGTCATGGGTTGTCTCTCTAGGAATGGTGAAAAGCAATGTCAGTGGTAGAAATTAGTGGACATTCTTGTCAGGATCACAAATGTAGAGTGCTAGTGTTGTAGTTAGTGATCTCATTTTTGACCCAGGCATTGCTAAGATGCTATTCCCTTAATATTAGATTCTTGTTTATAATTCAATCATTCAATATTTCATTCTCCCCTGTTCTCTCATTAACTTCAAACAACAAAAAACTAATATTTCTGTATATTACTCGCACCTTTTTTTCTACTAATTACTCATTTTATTATATTTGGTCTAATGTGAACAATTGGTCGTAGCAGCCTAGACCAAAAAGTCTAAATTCAATTTAGGCAATAAGGTTTAAAACAAGTAAAAGTCTGGTCTTTCAGATTTTTTTTACATGTTTTTTACTCTGTTCAGACCATGATTAGTTCAAATTAAAAACATCAAATTTAATTTAGACTCAAACTTTAAAAAATCATACTATAATTTATTGGGAGAATTGGGTTAAATTGAGTAATTTTCTGACCTCTAAGTACTTATTGTATTTATGTTTGGTGTATTGAATGTACCAGGTTTAATTAAACTTCTGTTATCGCTTTATAAACATAAATCATTCTCATTTTATTATGTGCGATAAGGTATAATAGGGGCTATCCTTACATATGCGTTTCAATTTTCTGAGGTGTACCTATATTAAGAGAAATTTCATAGATACTAATTTAAAAACGTTTTTCACGTGAGAACAAAAATGAATATACTCGTGGAGAATAAAGGTTTAGATATATATAACAATGGAGCTTCGTCCGTAACATTTCCGGACTTAACACTATAGATATTTTTGGATTTATCTGTGTATCTTCCTAGAGGCACCCCAAGAGAATATAGTAGTAACTTTTTTTGAAAGGTAACAACATGAAAAATGGGACTTGGTAGTACGATAAGATCCTTTGAAAATCGAACTTTGTTGATTTGGTGGAAAAAAAAACCAATTTTAAGTGAGAAAAAACAAGGTAGGGAAAGAGAACAAGGAGGCATGGCTGGTCCCAATCTGTTTTTTCTGGTACGTCTGAAAGAAGAAACAAAAACAAAGCAAGAGTAGAAATTTCCTAAGGACATCTAACCGACCCCATCATATCATACTCAACTTGGCTTCAACCAATCTTCTATTATTTGAGATTGTTGATTCCAATGGACATGAGCATAGGGAACCATTATGGCCACCCTTTGGAGCAATGTCTCATATTGTCCTTGGTTGGTGCCTTTGCTTTGTCTTTTTTTTAACCTTTTTAAGGATTCATATATTGGTAGGTTAGAGATTAAATTCTGTTAGTTAGCAGGTAAATCCCACTCTCCTACACCAAATCAATTTAGCTTTAAACAAACGTTGTGTGCATCATCCTAGGACTCTCAACACAACTTTTTATTTTAAGTATATATTTGTTTTAATTTTATTGTATCGTGGTTTCATTTTATGATGCAATTTAATGCTCAAATTGCAGTAATTCTTAAAGTTAGAAGTTCGATAATATCTTGTAAAACGGTTCACTTCCACTTTTATTGAAGTTAATGATATGGTTTTTTTAGACAATCACATTACATATATATTTTAATGTTAAAATATTAAAAAATTAAATATGTTTTTAGTTTTTGTAAAAATAATTTTTTTCTTTATATATAGTGAACAAATTATTAAAATGAAATTTTCTTTTTTCTTGACAAATTATTAAAATGAAATTTTCTTTTTTCTTGACATAATAACAAATAAATTTTTAATATAAATTATATAATTATAATTTTATAATATTCACATTAAGAGAAATCATCATGAAATATTTTAACATTTTAATTTATATTATTGAAAATTTATTTATCACATAAACATAAGATCTAACAATTATTTTCGAAGTATTTAGAATGCTTGGATTAAGAACAATTTTGCCAAAAAAAATATATTTAATCCAATATTAAACTATAAAATTAATATCAAAATTTCAAAATGAAATAGTAATACACGTGTTAAGTGTGTGATTATAGTAATGTGGATACCGTCAAATAATTAGGATTCTTAATTGAATATCACAACACAAAAAGTTAGAAAGTTGAATATTTTAATATTAGAAATTGTCATTAAATTATTATATTAGTAAGGTTCACTTGTTATATTTAATTCAACTATCTGATGAAACAATCTTAGGTATGAAATACTTAAACACGCTTTTACTTTACAAAATTCAAACTTTTATTATATGTAGTTTTTGTAACATATGATAGTATGATATTGTGGATTGCGAAAAATAAGTGGAACTTTCAGCTTTTCACATTTAGTATCAATGGAACAAATAAAAGGAGAAGATAAAAGAAAATAAATATATATATAAATAGTAACAATATAAGTTATTTGATTGAAAAAAATAGATGAGAAAGAGAATGAAAATAGAGATTTTTTATTGAATAAAAGTTAAAAAAATATTAATATTATTTAATTGTTTTTACTATTATTAATATTTTTTACTATCAATAACATTTTATTATTGTCAATATTGATTTATTTATTAATTATTAGTATTAGTATTATTATTAAACTTAGTATTATTATTATTAATATAGAAGACTGATATTTTATAACAAATAAAAATACTACCTACCTAATATGTTCATCTTTTCTACTCTCAATTAGAATCTATTTCGACGAACTTGTTCATAAGTTCTTTAAGAAGAAAAAAGATAAATAAAAATAAAGTTAATATTTTTTATAAGTTAAAGTTGAATTATGTACAAACAAATTCAATGAATTTCTTTCGTATAATTACGTAACGATGTTCTTACACTCACGTTAGTAGAAAAATAAGAAAACATTCAATTTAGTAAAAGAATAAAAAAATAATACGTATAATTTAAAGTATTTGAGAAAGTATAATAAGTTAACATGATTTTTTCTTATAGTGGATATATTATTATACAGGAAGGCTTAATTGTTAATTATAAATAATGATATAATAGTTATTATTTATTAAGGATGTTGTAACTTATAATTTATAGGAGATATATTAGAAGATAGTTAAGTTGTTAGACTTTATCTTTTTTTAATTATAAAAAAATTATTAACAATAATTAGTTTATAAGATATCTATGTTATATTCCAACTATATCATATATACCTATATATGCAAGCTCAAAGCTTAGAATTTGAACAAAATTTTGTTAAGTATGTAGATTATTTGTTTGAACCTTAAATGATTTTTTTTAAGAAGTTTTTAAACGATTTAATATAACTTACTCACATACTCAAGTTTTTCTTAAGGGAATTATATACTAATTATTCTAATAATGTTGAAGTGTTTTTCTTGAACTTATTTTTGTTAATAATAGAAAATTAGGGATCATGTAATTTTGAAACTTGATTTTTTTAAAAAAAAAATATCATATCAACTTTGATATTGTCGATTTAAACTGAGCTATTTTGAAAAAAAGTGAATTCAATAAGGATCAATTTTGCTCCTGCTTATTTTTGTTTTTACACAAAAAATTCAGGAATCACGTAGTTTTAGAGGTTAATAAATGTTTTTGAAAAAATATGTCTGGGTAACCTAGACTTTGCCAATTGAAACTGAGTTTTTTTTTTAAAAATGAATTCGATAAGGATTGACATTGTTCATACCTATTTATCTATTTGTAATAGAAAATCAGTAATCATGTAATTTTGGATGACAAAAAATACTTTTCAAAAAAGGTTGTTAGGGTGACTTAGAGATTTTACCAATTGAAATTGAGCTTTTTTTTAAAAAAATAAACCTAACAAGGAATGACATTGGTTTTATGTATTTATGTTTGTAAAAAAAAATGGGAGATGATTTAGTTTTCGGGGTTAAAACTCTTTGTTTGAAAAAGATATTTTTTAATTTTTAATTTTTTTTATATTTTTTGAAACTAAGAGTTGGTGACTGTATAAAATAAAAAGGGGTGGCAGATACCAAAAGTGCTGGGCCAGCTGAATGGGCTTAGGCTTCAAAAAAAGATGGTGGTGCCCATATGAAAAGCATGAGTGGCGAATAGTAAAATCAGGGCAGCAGAATGGGCCAGGCTTTTCAAAACACAGTGCAGATATAAGAAAAATGGTGCAAATAGTGAAATTGTTGGAGAGAAGATATTAATATGAGGAGTCCAAAAAGCAACCGATGCATGGGAGAATAAAAAAAACATGGCCTTTGTTTTGCTCTCTCTTTTAGGTGAATTTGCCAAATCACATCCAACGGTCCCTTTGTTTTTCTCTCTCCTCCCTTTTATGTAAGGAAAACTCCACTATCTCCTTCAATTTTAACTCGTGGGCCCCATCTACTTTTAAGATTGGCACCAATTGGCATGCAAACAACCTTTGTAGGTGAATTAGTTGCAACGGATAAAGGCAGAGAACAAACAAAAGCAACGCTCAATGAAGAACATACCAAAACGTGGTGCCAAACGAAAACCTCCCACGAATAAAAACTTTTCAAACTTTCTAGGCCGTGAATCAATGAGTAGAGGTGAGAGAAAAAAAAAATAGAAAGTGAGGGTGAGTGTACGTAGAGTGAGAAAAGTGAGAGAAGAAGAGTGAGGGAGGTGCGAAAGGTAATAGTTTGGTGTGTAAATGAAATCGAGGGTGTGGAGAGGAAACGTGAGGTGGGTTTCTTTCTATTTTTCTTTTATGCTTTTTTTATTTCTTTTTTTACCATTTTTTTTATTTTTAGAAATACGGAATTTTTTATTATATAAAGATTTTATTTATTTTTTCTTTTTTTTATTTAAAAGGTTTTTTTTTTTCAAATTAATCTAACGCAAATTTTATTTACCTGAACGAAATAATTTTATTTGTCACTCTTTTGTATATTTTTGCACCCACCAGTTTTGTGTCTTAGATAATTTTCGGGTCACTTTGGTAGACTTATTTTTCTGCTATTTGTCACTATTTTTTTTTACAATCACCAATTTTAAAGATAAAATACAAATATTTTAAATAAGAATATAATTTTAAAATTTGATTTTAGACATCCGCATGACCGCACACGTCATCTGATATCTCATAATTCGGGTAGGTATTTGTATGATCGTATGCAAAAAAAAATGTTTTTCAAATGATATTTGATTTTCTGTATGAACAAAAATACGTAAAACAAGGTTTATTATTGTTGGGTTATTTTTTCAAAAGCTCAGTTGACACTAACACAACTCTTTTCAGATAGTTTAACTTTTAAAATTACGTAAACCCTAATTTTTTTCTTTTAAGAACGGAAATATGTAGAATCAAAGTTTATCTTTATTGGATCCCAATTTTATTTTTTTTAAATATTTTTTATTTTATTTTTAAATATATTTTCTTTTTCTATTTTTAGAAAAAAATAAACATTCTGAAAAATTATAATCATTTCACATATTAAATTAAAGTTTACCATATTCAGACGAACTTAGGGATGTATAAAGGTTGAATTGAACCACTCCCATTTATTTATTTTTTATTGCTGATAAAAAAAACGAGCTTAGGGATACTTTCCCTACACGTCTCAGACCCCAAATCTGGATAGATCATCTTTTTGGATTTTCATAGTTTTTAACAATAAATAACTCAATTTTATATATAAATAATTTATATATAAAATATATATGTAAGTCTTAATTTATTTACAAATTTAAATTCATAGGTAATTCTCAACCTGTAAGTATCAAATATCTCGAAATAGTTTTATTAAAACGAGTGAATTGATTCTTTAAGTCCGAGTTGGAATTAAAAAAAATTATTGAAGTAAACTTTTTTTAATGTCAACCCTGTGATCTTCATGGAAGATCATTTTGAAACTGTTGCATCATTGAGGCCACCACAGTTCATCCTCAAATAAGTCAATGGTTGTGTAACATTCTAGAAATTTTAATTCAATAAATAAATAATTATAATTCTTTACTACATATGTTAACACAAATATCGAGTTAGTTTATTTATTATAATAATTTGTGATAACTATTTTGTAAAATATTTAGGACTTAAGAGAAATGGTAATGAACATAGAAAATTAATTAATACTAAAATTAAATTAAAACAAAATGTGCCAAAGAAAATTTGTGAACTGAAATCTTCAACTAGCTTGAAATAAAAATGGATCAAATTTGGTTCAACAAAACATTTTGTCATTCATTCCATTTGTCTCATCCCATTCCACTTGTATCCTTCATAAATTTTTTATACCAACAAAATTACCTTTATTTAATATATTAATATAAAATTGTAGTGTTGTATACTAAGAAAGTAATGTTTACTACTAAACGAAAGTTATTATATAAAACTCACTAAAAAAATAATTAAATAAAAATTAAATTTAGAGAAAAAAAATTGTTAATAATGAATAAATTAGATATTATTTTAGAGACTAAAAATTATTTATATCCAAAGTGATTTCTATTATTAATAAAAATTTATAAAATAATTTTTAAATTAATATTTAAATTAACTACCAAGAGTTTAACTACTAATATTTTATATTCTAAATTAGTCTCTAAAATAGTAAGACTAATAAAGACTAATTTAAAATATAAAGTAGTAACTAAAACCTTAATAACTAATGGTTAAATATCAATTTAAAATTTATTTTATAAATTTTTATTAATAATATAAATTATTTTAGATATTGAATAATTTTTTTAATATATAAAATAATCTCTATTTTAATTAATAGTGATTAATTATTTTGATATATAAAATTAATTTTTATTTAATATTTTTTTATAGTGACATCAATTTAAGTTAGATTCCAATTCTGTAATTTCCTTTCAAGTGTTATGATATGATGTAGGAGATGACAAGTTTTGGTTTTGAAATGATTATATGCTATTCAATTTGCATGTTTGCGTTGATTTAGAGGATAACAAAATCTGGAAATTTGATTACATGTGTTAAATCATGAGTTTCTTTTGGGAACAAAGACACAAATACGAGATGTGATTTTCGCATGTTGTCACTAGACTTATTCGACCTGACATGCCAAATTAAATTAGTTAAACCAATAAATGAACTCGTTTTTAGAATATTTACTATATTTGGTTCTTGATGATTAATTTATGTCACTTATAGTGAGATAAGAATTTAAATAAGCATTAAAGGAAAATAATTTTAAAGACAAAAAATAATTAGTTGGTATAGTAACTAAATTAGAGATATTTTAGAAATTAATTATTTTTTGGTTTATAAATTAGTTTATATTATTGTTAAATGATTTCTAAATTGGTAATATGAAGACACTCCTCTTAAATGACGTGTCGGATACTCGTATCGGACACCGACACTCGTATGACACCTATAGGACACGTATCCGTGAAGTGTCTAATTCAAAAAATATTTGTTGGATTTCTGGCAATTCAAGTACGGTTCTAACACAATTTTAAAAAAGAAAAATACATTAATTTTCTAAAAACTCAAACTTATTGTATACATTTTTATAATAATTAAAAAAATAAGAAACAAATCCTTTTGCACCAGTTATGAAAAATATCTTTCTGCTCCAAAAAAGAATCCGGAACATACTTCTGCACATAAATCTTTATTGTCAATTTAATATAATTTGTAATTATATAATATATAGATACGTGTTCCCGTGTCCTACATTTTAGAGATTATACGTATCTCCGTGTCCGTTTCCGTGTCATATTAGTGTCCGTGTCGTATCAGTGTTTGTGTCAGTGTCTGGGCTACATAAATGGTAACTAATTAGCTACCAAGGTTTTTTTCTACCAAATTTAGAATCTAAATAATTGGTAGTTAAAACCTAGGTAGCTAATTAATTACCAATTTATAAACTATTTAATAATAATTGAAACTAATTTAGAAACTAACTTTTTTTTTTCAGTCTATAAAATGGTTTCTAATTTAATCATCATAACTACTTAATTTTGTTATCTTTCTATTTCATGATTTTTTTTTTAGTGGATGTAAAACTAAATACTCAAATGGAATTTGGTTGGTTGAGACTGTTGAAATTTCGTCAAAAAGTTTTAGAAGAAAGTTGGATCCAGGACAAGAAAAGCAAATAACCAAAAGGAAGAATAAAAAAGAATAATTATACTTCTAATCTAAAGCTTTGTTAAGGGTATAACACGAGCTTGACGTGTTATTAAGGTTTGTCTTTCTCTTTTTGGGCTTTATGATCTAATGATGGCTGTGATGGTTTTGTGACTAAATTGAATAGGTTTGGTGTGTATATATGAATGAACTATGAGCTTCTGAATCATTTGAAGTGGTACTTTTGAGTTTGATTAATTTGATTTACACTAAATGAGTTGAAAGCCTGACTATGAATAAACTTATCTATGATTATTCTAACTAACTAATAACTTCAAATTCAAGTTTTAGATATATAATTAGGTTAAATACTTAAAAGAAACTTTTATATCATTTATAATAATTATATCCAACTTGAATATGATTATCTCTAGTAAAAGATATAAACAATAAAATAGGTATATGTATTTAAGTTAAAATAAAATAAAAAAATAATGCACTTGTAGGGGTCATTCACTAGATTATTAAAGAAATATTGTAAGAATGAATTTATAGAGGAATTGATTAATTGCTTTAAATGATTATAATAACTTTCTACTACTATTATTATTATTCTTGTTTTTTTCATAGAAAACACGATAAAGAAAATTGTGACAGCCCACATACAACTTTGGGCTTTCCAAAGTGCATGAACCTACCTAAGAAGGAGCCCACACCAAAACACATCATGTGATTTGCATGAATGTCGTGTTCGTGGCGTGAGACTGAAAGAATGTGTATTTGCATGTTAGATGTGTGGGGTTATTAGTACAACAAGTGTAGCATTTTTTTGCTTCTTTTCTCAATGTTCAGGTTCTACAACACCTTTGGATGAACAAATGACACTTTCATATTACATGTTTGGTTTTATTGTTCAGGAGCACAAAAATTATTTTTCGATGTCATTTCAATGAAATTTTATTTATAAACTAAAACTTTACATAACGTAATTATTAATCCGAATAGGAAATCTATTTCCACCTAGCAAACGACAATTTGAGACAACTCATTTAATTATGTTGGAAAATACACGGATCACGATAGAAGGTCGATGTTATGGTGAAAATGATCTCTCATGAAAGTGTCTATAGTTGATAATAATGGTTTTCTATAATGTTATTGTATTTAAGAAAAAAAAAAGTTAATTAATATAAAAATTGCTATAAATGATAATAAAGGTGATACCATGTTATAATTAGGATCCAAGCATTTTTTTGTTTGATCCAGAGTCTTAGAGTCAAAACTCTGTGTTGATAGTACTGTAATAGTTTTAGTAAGTGTTTTGAGGGGATTTATGATAAAATTTGTGTAATGTTAAGTTAGTGTGTATAAGAATTGAAATATTTCTTAAATATTTTTATTTATTTAATTTATTTTTTGTTGATAAAGAAAACATGTGTTATAAATTAGGAACAAGATAGCATAAAGTGTATCAAAACCTAACAATATTTGTTTGTCTGAAACTAAGGTTGAAAACGGGCAAAAACGTGTCTGCTCATTTTGACAGCAGTGATAATCACTAGTATGAGAGAGACCAAAACTGAGATAGATGACAAGACAAACATGATGGCGTGAGCCATGATTCCCTTAACTTCATGAGCATACTCTACTGAAGCCAGTGCCAAAGCTGTAAGAGGAAAAGAATAAGCCCACCATGCCACATTGAACTTCTTCATAGACTTCTTAAATAGCATAGGCCTTGAAACCTGTTTGTTCAAAAAGGCACAACAAAAGTGATTACTAATTTTCTTTTGGTGACCTAATAAAACCAAATGAATTGTCCTATAGTAGTATTATATCCATTAAATTGCAAGTTGCAACAATCATAGTCAACCTACTTACTTTCTAGTGCAATACTTCAACACCACAGCTAAACAAATAAAGGATAAGAATACCATGAAACGTAGACGATTTGACTACATCAGTACAAAGTTTGGACTAATTTTTTTGTTGAGAAACTTGGAATTTCACCTACCTAAGGAATATTGTTAGGTTTGCAATTTGTCATGTAATGATTTTTTGTTGAACCATAAAATTTTCATACATGATAAACATCAAACATGTTTAAAAATGTCTTTAGAACTTCGGTATATAAATTTTTCTTAGGAGTTCCAAGCAAAACAGTAGAACCTTAAACTCTTTTTCTGTTAATTCTTTTGCTTCCCTAAATATTTCGTAAGTGATTACAGTTTTTTGTGATGGTTTATAACAGTTAAAAAGTTTTTGTAGCTGGTTTATACTGTGAAAAAGTTTTTTTTTTTTTTTGAAGTTTACAAATCTCAACAGGAAACATAACTTCAAAGTTTAACCTCAAATTACCAGGGACAAGAAAAGGAAGAAGGAGAGGAAGAACAACATCTTGCATGTGGTGTCAAACTTGCCACAAATGGAGTTCCAAGCCAAGCTTGCCATGCTGGGTGCTGCAAAGAACAAGAAGAACACTGGACGCAGCATTGAAGGAATACTATTGTTCCCTGCTAATCTCTGATATAGTGTCACAAAAAGCACTAAGTAATGAACAATACCCAAAGAAAACATGCATAATGCACTCTCCTTCCAACCCATTTGTGCAGCTGCCTGTGCACCCACCAAGTTCCCAATCACAGACAACTGGCTTGTTGGGTTTGCTCCAACTGACAAAAACCTCTTTCCTTTTGTAAACCACTGGCCATAAATCTTCACATCAAGCATCACCATTGGCACAACAAACACCCACCAAAGTATTTTGAAAAAAAGTGTTGTTGGGGAGAGGAATGGTGATGATTCAAGCAAAATGAGCCAAGAAATCCAGGGAACAAATAGATAATTTACCCCGACATGGTTTAAAAATTCATTCTTAACCATGTCAAAGTGTAAAAGACATTTTAGAATGTAAAGAAAAGAGAGTGTAGCTAGTGTGAACAAAGCCAGGAACCATACGAGAGTGTGAACAGAAGAGGGTATGGATGAAAATAAACGTCTGAGAGCATGAGCATCTTGGATTGGTTCAATGAGGATCTTCAATAGAAAAGCTTGACTTGTGAGAGACAAACCAATCCTAAAGTACTCTGCATGGAATTGTGTCAGAATAGAGGACACAGATTGGAATTGGATGCAATTTGACTCAGTTTTGGAGATTGAAACATCTATTGCTAATTCTAGATGGGGTTGTGGATGTTGTTTCTCCTTCTCATCCATTCCAACCTTTATGACAATTTTTTTATGTGATTTTTGAGAAGAGAGTGATGTATTTATAGGGTGTCTTAATCACCATAAAACTTTTTAAAATTATGTGACTATTTTTTTAATAGATTTTATTCTTTAAGAATGTGATTACTACTAAAAACATATTTTCTTTTCCAAATAAATTAAGTATAGTAAGATATTTCATAACTTAAGAAATATTTTAATTAATCATCAAATACATTAATTATTATTTGTGTATTAGTTTTAGTCTATTTGAAAGAGTGAGTTGTTTTTTCATATGATCTTTATAGAGTACTTTTCGCAATTATGATAATCACTAGTCTTCAAAGCTAAAATAAACAGTAAGAAAACGAACATCTTTTTTTTCTTTTGATAATTTGCAACAAACATTTCATTATCAAAATCAAGTAAAAAAATTATTATTTTGTACTTATTATTTAATTAATGTTAATATGTTGTTAATCTTATTCTAATTTATAACTATTTTGTCCTTATTATTTAATTGAATGTTAATATATTGATAATCCTATACTAAATTATAACTGGAAAAATATTTTTTTATTGAAATGAAATAATTTTAAAATTATATTAATTAAATCACAATTATAAATTAATATATTTTAATATAGAATTGTAAAATGTAACATTTTCAATTTAATCAATAATAATTTTTTTTACCATCCTAACCTCTTAGTTAAAAGTATGACACTGATGTCTATGTCACTACGTGAGAGAATAGGTTATAAATCTCGAGGGGATGCAGCAGTAACAATTTTGGACTTTTTCTTCTTGACATAAGCTATAACTTATTCATAATACTGGTATCATTTACAGCTTTACATACTCTTCAAAGAGACCATTTTGCATATACTACTCATATTTCTTTAGGAATTTTGTATATGGTCCAAACTATGTAAATACTTTATGTTCTTAATTGTCAATAAAAATATTTATATATCTTTATGTATTTTTATGCATTCTTTGGTAAGAGTTAATTGAGGCAGAAAGATAAAGAAAATGAAATGGTAAGAAAATAAGAATTTGATAACATTGTTTAGATGGAATAATGGAATGTGAGGAGAGGAAAGAAGAAGAAGAAGAATTAAAGTGAAAAATAATTTTATTTTTAATTAGATGAAAGAAAGTATAATTGATTTAAAGAAGTAAAACAATCATTATTCGTTTTTCACGCAATCAATATGTTGTGCTTGCATCCAAATTTTAGTCCTAATCCATTATGTCTCACTTTCTATTTCACATGATTAATTATTATAAATGTATATTAAATTATGAATTCATATAGGATAAAAAGAAGATGTATTTTCATAATTGGATGTGTACGTCCTTATAACAATTGTAGTTAATATTGAAAGAGATTACATAATTATAAAAAATAATGGTCACCACTTTATGTACACTATCTTAATTGATTTTTTTTTTTATCAATGAAAAAATATATTAAGAAATTAAAAATAAAGTAAAATTCTCTTTCATTCTTTTTCTCTTTATTTCTCTATTTCTTTCTAACTAAATGAACTTTTATTTTTATCCATTTTTCTTTCTTTTCTTTTCTCTTCCATTATTTATTTTTTCTAAATGAAACGAAACATTATTCTTGGCTGAAATCCTTAGGCAATTTTATATTTTATTGTTCATAGAAGTTGTCTACATTTTGCTCATATCTTTATGTGAATTATTCTTACATAATTGCATCTATGCTTCTCCTTTGTTTGAAAAATCTGATTGATAACTATGGAACGAGTTTTGTCCTTTTGATATCTATGGGTGTTGATTGTCGTGTATTTTTCGAGAGTTTGATTAGTCATGAATTATTAGAAGATCTGATAAGTACCTTATGATCTTATGGTGCATTTGCAGTGAAGGAGTTTCAATGTGAGAAGTGAATGATTGAGAATTATTGGTCTCTGTGCAATGCACCTGGGGAGTGTGATTTCGACTATGATAGTTCATTTTTATTTAAGTGTTTGATAAAAAAAAAATAAGATGGATAAAAATACCACACCATTTACATCTATCTATAGTAACGCATAGTTACATTTATTTAGAATGTTATAATATAAAATTTTAATTACTATAATAACATAAATATCGCTATAAACAAAATAAATATAAATTTTAATTATTATAGGAACAACTTTTACATAAATGTCACTATAGACAAAATAAATATTAACATTTTATAAACAAATATTATGATTAATAAAGTTAAACTAGTATATTTTTTAAATATAACTTAAATATATGTAATATTTTTTAACTTAATAAAAATTTCAAATACTATACATAACTGTATATTGATAAAAGTTACTGTTTCAGTTTCAACTCACTCTCTCACACTCGTTTCAACTTACTTTCTCAATCTCAGTCTTGAATCTCTAACTCACTCCCTGAGTCTTGTTTCGCTCGATTTTCTCACTCTCTCAATCTCAATCTTGTTCCTCTATCTCACTCTCTTAGTCTCATTCATCATTCTCATTCTCTCGGCCTCATTCCTCTTCCTCACTCTCTCAATCTCATTTCACTCTCTTCTCCGTGCTTCGTCTCCGTGTTGCTCGGTCTCATTGTCATTGTCATTGTCATTGTCATTGCTACGTGATTGATCACTCTCGCTCAAGCCCAGGTAAGTTTATTGCTCTCTCATACGCTCTTTATCTCATGCTTGTGTCTCATATTTTGTTAGTGACGATGTTAAAACGCAGGTATCTCATGCTTCAATTTATTTTTATAATCAGGTAGGTTTTTTGTCTTTGATTTTATTTGGTTTTCATTTTCATTTTCACTTTTTTTTTGTCTCACATTTGAACCTTTGGATTAGTGTTTTGTTAGCAAGTGATTATTGCTATTTAATTTTTTATGATTAATTTGTGTTTGATTCCCGTATTAAAATGCTGATAATTTTGTTCAGAGTGATTCTCTCATTGATTTGGTACAAAATGTGTTGATTTTGATTTGGTATTATTATGATAATATTAATTATTTTTATTTGGTAGATTTACTTGTTCAACTCTGTAACACCCTGAAAATACATCTATTACAATACACGTTCTACATATTTCTATACAAACTTAGAGTTTTTCAAAATATTTCTATTATAAGATTATGACTTATAGAAATACAAATATTAACAATATAAGGTTCAAAACTACATCTTAAAGCCTTTCAAACCTCCGACACCTTGATGACTCTCTACGGCAAGTGCACTGCGTTTGTCAGAAGTAATAATTGTCCCTAAGGATGTATATCGATCCCAAAAGGAACAGTGAATTATCGAGTACAATAATCATTAAATATAAAAACAAAACAATAAAAAGAGTTTTGAATTAATTGTGTTGGCACTGATCAATAAAAAAACAGACAAAGAATTGGTTGTTTCAAGGATTATGTTTCATCTTTCTCACTCTTATGTATTTTGATTAGCATGTCAATATTAAATTCTTTGATTGAAATTGATGCTCGTAGAAAATTCATTTATATCGATCTCTCGCAATATAAAATTCTTAAGAATGTTTCCTAAATATCGATCTCTCGCATACTTATAAAAACAACTTAGAAATCACAATCAGACGTTAATGACAATTAACATTTCAAGTCTATCTCTAACACTCAAATATGTTAAGTATTGATGTTTAGGTCCGAACCGTAAAAATACCTCTCGGTTAGATTTAAGATTCTCAATTTGTCACAAAAAGTTAAAAGTAAAACAACAATACCAATAATCAATCAAGAACTGAATATTAATATATAAGATATCACCTCAATACATAAGAGTTTGAGCAGATTACTCCCAATCCCAAAGGGTAGAATTAG
>Ga0123342_1002105_pt1 | contig 33373 bp, 13 predicted proteins | sample Turbeawhitnodule_FD_89960 | JGI IMG/M metagenome (GOLD analysis project Ga0123342, IMG submission 89960) | Root nodule microbial communities of legume samples collected from Mexico - Turtle bean Mexico white nodule | ecosystem: Host-associated > Plants > Roots > Nodule | place: Mexico: Nepantla... | reverse complement strand
CTTTTTCCATTCTGGGACCTTCTATCTTTATCTTTTTGGCTCAAATCATTCATCTTTAATCCAAATCTCCAATCTTCCTTAGAAATCTGCAATTAACACCAAATTTGGGAATAAAATACTCTTTTTCAAATAAAGATCATAAAAAATGTAAAAATGTATAAATTCATAAATTATGGATTATTTTATATGTAAATTAGCAATAAATCCTCATAAGTGCCTATATTTTAATATGAAATATTACTGAAATTAGACATTTATCAACCAACCATTCAAGACCCATTTTTATTGACTATATACATGGCTCCTAATCACATATACCATATAAAATGTATGAATAACATCCAAGAAGTGGGGTAGTAATTTTAGAGACAGTTTAAATTGGGAAATTGGCAACGGGAAGACTATCAAGTTCTAGGAAGATCGGTGGGTTGGTAATTAACCCTTGAAGACTAAGTTTCCAAGGCTTTTTTCTTTGAGTGTCTAGAAAGATATGTTGTTGGATCGTAGTGGGATTTGGGCAAAATGGTTGGGAGTGGTCTCTAGTGTGTAAAGGAAGTCTATTTGATTGGGAGAAGGTCCAAGTTAGACAACTTCTGGAGGTACTGCACGGATTGTGCTCGGTCTTGGACAAAGTTGATAGGTGGGTTTGGAAAGTCAATAAGTTTCAAGAGTTCTCAATTAATTCGACTTATAGGATTCTGAGAGGTGTTCATGAGGTGGACGGGTCGATGATGTTTAATTTGTTTTGGAGAATTAAGGTTTTTCCCTCATCTCAGGTTACCGCTTGGAGGGTGTTGGGAAATAGGATTGCTACTAAGGCTAATTTACATAGACATGGGATTGCGATCGGAAGTGTTTTGTGGGGTTAAAGAGGAGGAGTTAAACAATTTGTTTTTTAATTGTAAAATAGCACGGCTTGTGTGAAATCTTTGTTATGCATGGTTAGGCATTTCGTCGGTTGCCCTCATTCATGCTCACTCCTATTTTTTGAAGTTCAGGTTATGTAATGCTCTGGAGTCAATTGATTTAGGGATGAGGAATATTTGGATTGCAGTGGTTAGTGAGATTTGGACTCATAGAAATAAGATTATTTTTAAAAGTGAAGTTTTGGATTATTCTGAGCTCTTTTCTTTGGCTCAATTAAAAGTTTGGTATTGGTTCTCTTCTAAATTTCCTTCTGCTTGTTTTTTTTTTTCTGACTAGTGTCTTGATCCTTTAGTCTGTCTTTATTTGCTTTATTTTGGTGATCGAGTTTGTTTTTGACAGTATTAGTGTTTTGAGTAGTTGTCTAGTGTTAGATTATCCTAGTTTCTTTGTAAATGGATTAAATCACCCATAAAGTGGTTCATTTGTATATATTGTTTATTGTTAATAAAAAAAATCATATACCATATAAAATGTATCACTAAATTAAATCTTAAACATAAAATAATTTAATAACAGTTTTAAATTAAATTGATTTATATACTTATTTTATTAAAAAAAAACACGTTGGTTCAAATTTGTATAGTAGATATCGTCAAAAAGAAATCTCTTAAATAGAGGATACACAATTTTATTTTTTTTATCGGCAATAATAAATTAATAAATGCAAGCCACTTATACAAAGGAAACAAGAGATATCAAACCAATTACTAGCTAAAATCCCCTAACTAACAAACACAAGCACATAGACTTAAACTATATCAAACAATCATTCCAAAGGTATAATGCACAATTATAATAGTATATAATTCCTTATTACAATATACTTGAATTTTTTGTCTAAGTGAAGAGTTAACAAAACCTAAAAAGGAAAAGGAAGAAAGGATTAAAGTGTAAAACAGAAGTTGAGTGAAAATGGGAGAATAAAAGGAAGAAGTGAAGCATGTATAGGGTATTAGAGAGAGTTCGTTTCCGAAGTGTGAGGTCTCTGAGATGAGATTAGAGTGAAGGCAATGAATAAGGTGAAAGTGTGTGAGTGATGATCCGACAAAGGAATAGGATCCGTAGACTTTTGTGCATGCACGTATATGAATGAAGAAGGTACTGCAACTGGAGCGTTTATGTCTCAAACTGTTGCTGTGTAACAGAATAATTATTCCTATCCGTAGAGGTAAATGCAGGCCAATCAATACTGTGGGGGCACATCTTTTACGCCCAAATAGTCACCATTTTCATCAAAATGGACAAAATTGTAGGCCATACATAAGTCAAATACATATGCTATGCACCATCATATCATATCATATCATCAGAGCCAAGAAACCAGAAGAGACACTGCCATCACCCAAATCCACAATTTCTAATATAAAACTTCATTCCCCTTTCATATTATTTTCTATTTATATATAATTTCAGTTTTAAAATCTATGCATTCATCACTCAAATTATACTTGTGCCTCCTGCACTTACTTTTATATTATCTCACCCATAACGTGGAGGATTTTCTTCATTTGAGCCTATGGTGGGGGACTTTTGTCAGTAGCAGGTATTCCTTAGGTGTACCTTTTTTTGTCAGAATTTATGAATTAACAATTCACTGATATATGAGACTGCAGGGTGTAATTTAGATCTGCATAATGAAGTTATAATAATGAAAAATAGTAAAACCGTATGGTGATGAAGCACAAATACTATTGATAAAATCATTAAAGCATATAGATGGAGATGGCAAATCTGGAGGCTTCAAGCTTCAATTTAAGTAGGAAAAGGATTATTAATGCTTGGAAAAGGTTGGTTTTTTCTTTAAGATAAATTGAATTTAATTCTTATAAGCAGAAAATATTTTTTGGGAAATAACTCTTATAATAGATTCACATTACTAAAGTTAGATCAGTCGAGGTTCAATGAGTTTTATTCATAAATAAACAATTGATACTACAATATGATGTAAAGCATAACACATTTCTGGTACAAATCTAATAATCATTATTACTTGAAAATCATCAAATAATAATAATCTTAAAAATAAAAAATAATTAATTATTATATTAATAAAATTAAATATTATTTTATAAACTAAAAAAATTATTAATTTCTAAATTAATATCTAATTACTTATTTATATTTTAAATACTAATTATTTAAATTTTAAAATTGATAGTAGCTAATTAGATATCAATTTAGAAATAAAACTAATTTAAATATTAATATTTTTTTTAATATTTAAAATAGTATTTAGTTTAATTAATATAAACAACTAATTGTTTTTTTTTAAAATTAGTTTTATTTAATAATTTTCTTTATAGTGAATACAAAATTAATTCAAACTAATATCTAAGCATCCATATCGTATTGACATGTTTATTTTTATATAGTTAAAAATGATAAAATTAAATATTATAACTAAAACTTATTTCAAATACATTCTAAAGCATAAATTATATTTTAGATTTAGAATTAATAATTTAAAACGTGATACAAATATTATATTTAACTATCAATAGTTTTTTTAAAAGAAAATTGTTTTAAGTTACAAGTATATAGAAGCAAAAAAAACACAGTGGATTAAAAAGAATGTGCATATAAGAAGATAAAATGTAAGATGGTTTTTTTTTTCACAAGTTGAACTGTAATATTTAAAGTACACATTTAAACAAAGAAAACACAGAGTATTAAAAATATCAAATTGAAAAAACAAAAAAAAAATACTCTCTAAATTAGATATTTTTTTTAATAGATATACAAAAAGGAAAAATAGAACTAAAGAATATAAGAAAAGAGAATTGGATACCCCATTCATCCTAGTTGTAAAAAGTTCAAAGGAAAATTATGAAACGGATAAACGATTCCACTGTCAAATGACCTTGGAATTGATAAATTAACATGGAAAAATGAGGACTATGATTTGCATTGGCAACAGTAAATCTGAAGATTTAGAAAGAAAAAATAAACAAAAAGCGTAAAAGAGGAGAATTAGATACCCACCAAATCATTGTTCATGCGAGTTCAAAGAAAAATAATGACCTGTTTTATTCGAAATCGAAAATTGTTCCTTCTAGCAATCTCTCATTCATAATATATATATATATACATATAACATAATATACCAAAAGCACAACATAGTCTCACCCATCCGTTACTTATAAACCAATGAATATATACCTCTTTTAAGACAGAAAAAACAAGAGAAGAAAATGAATAGTTTAATGATTTTTTGAAACAAGTACAATTGTTTCAGAAACGGGATGAGAGATGAGCATAAGATTAGATTAGATTAGATATTTGGATGCTGATGAAAGCCTGACAAAAGCACATTAACAGCAGAAAAAGTTGACCCTTTAGATGATGATGATGATGAAGCTTCATCTCTTTCTTAGGACTGACACTCATGAAGAGAAACACATCACCTTGCCTGCACAGTGCCACAGAGACAACAACTGCATGCTAGTGTTTTAGGTTCTTTTCAGAGTGAGGTTACTCACAACTCACAAGATTCCCCCTGGTGGACCCTCTTTCAAGGGTTTATCACTCCATGTGTGATGCTGCCATCTTCTACCCTCTCTTACAATGCAAATATGTAGGGTCACTGTCCCAACAATTTAACCCTTCTTTAATATATTCTAATTTTATCATTTTTTATTTCTTTCATTTCTTCACCACCACTACTGAAATTCCATCATTTTCTCACCCTCTTATCATATCTGACAAATCGCTAATAAGTTAGTGCAAAACGGAAAACGGGGCAATTAATTCACCAACCTTTCCTCTCTACTCACCAAGTACTCTACATTTTAATAATTACTTATAGTGTATATATGTAACTAAAACTAAAGTTCTGTAGTAATAAATTTGTTGGTAAGTGTAAATACAATAAATTTAATTTTAATATCCCAAGAATATGTTTTTGTTGCTTATGAGTCTTAAGAAAAGTTAAATGATACTCGTTATTATTTAACGATAACACAATATTATATGTTTTTCAGATTAATGTGACAGGTCTAAATGCATGTCACGTAATTAATAAATAATGATAAAGACTGGTTTTATAACGAACCAACTCAATAAAATAATTAAATGATTAATGTTAAAAATGTATTTAAGTAATATATAATCAAAATATTTGAGTTGAGCACCTTCTACTGGTGTAAAAAATTAATGTGTACCAAAATATGGGTATTATAGAAAATAAAGAAAAAAGCTAAAGTAAGAAAAAAAAATAGGAAAGAAAAGTCAATGGCAGTCATATGAAGAGTAAGAAGATGTCAAAACTGAAAGCATGGAGAAAAAGACAAAACCGGAATTAATCTCCTCCCATTTACAGCACCAGGAACGTAAGAAAAAAAAGATGAAGATAAAAGAAAAATACAACCTTAATTAAGGTTTCTCTCTTCTTTATTGGTCTCTATCTTAAATTCCTCTCTGATTGGACTTATTTATTATTATCCCAAAAAATAAACAAATTTTATGAAACAGAAAAGAAAGAAAAGAGAAAAACATATAATCTTACTGACTATATGCTACAACAAAAGTACCAACCAAACCTCATCTTCCACAGGTCGATACCCATGCCATGTGTAACTTCACCGTACGTGAATATTCAAATTCTTTCTCCACCACAATGGCCACCACCTCCTCCGACAACCCCAGCACTCTCTCTGACCCACCTCACGCTGCTACTACCACCACCACCTTCTTTCATCACTCTATTCTGTTGATGCCCCAACTGAACCACCACTTGTTTTGTTCGCCACTATCTCATATTTCCCACCACCACCACCTTCTTCATCCTCTTCATCATCTTCTTCTTCCTCTCCCTCACCATCTCTCTCTTCCTCGTACTCATCCTCTTCATTCTCCACGTCCTCCATTCTGATATCCCTATCCCTCATCGATTCCTCCTGAGGTGGCCATTGTTGCTCCGGCCGCACCATCAGCGGCGCCACCGTGCTCTCAGGCTTCACCGCCGCCGCCACGCCCTCCACCTTGCTCCTCTCCCTGTACAGCGCGTCAAGCTGGTGGAAATAAGGGCACGTTTTGGAATCTTCCGGTCTCCGCTTGTTGCTTTCCTTCACTTTCTTGAAGTACTTGTTTATGTTCTCCCACTTCTCTTTGCACCTTTTCGCGTTTCGGATGTACCCGAGCTTCCTCATTGAGGATGAGATCTCCTCCCAGAGAGGACCCTTTGGTCCGTTCTCTTGATACTTTGAATCCAGGTTCGTTCGAAGCTTTATCAATGCCTGAACCTCCACCTTTGGCCACCTTGAAGAACTCGATGGCGTAAAATTCTCACAACTATTGTTGTTGTTGTTGTTGTTGTCAACTTTGACTATCTCCATGTTGGTCACTTGTGAGAAGACTGGCAACACCACTGGCTGTGTAACAACCGCGGGCAGTGGTTGTTGTGCAGGAGGCGGCGCTACACTAGATGGTGGTAATTGTTGCAGTGGCGGTTGAGGTTGTTGGTGTGGTGGTTGCTGTACGAGGTTGATGTTGCTCAATGCTTGACCGAGGTTTTGTTGTTCGGCTATTTTTTGAAGGAATGACATGACGGCGGCGTCTTTGGCTGCGGCTATGGATCTTTCTTGTGCGAGGATTTCTCTCTCTCTATTGATTCTTTGCATCTCCTGGACTCTCCATGCTTCTTCTCTTGCTATTCTGTCGTGTTCTCGTTTCTCTATGGCTTCCAAGAACTTCTTCTGTAGATCCTCTTGCTTCTCGATCACTTCCTTCATTAGTCTCTCGAAGAAGTCCTTCCACTTGCGCTTCCTCTTGCGCCTACCTTCCAATGTTTCGTCGGAGGAGGTGGAGGAGGAGCTAGAATTGGAGAAGGTGTCGGTGGGGAGCGTGGGGAAAGAGGGTGGTGGGGTTGTGTTGATGGTAGGGTTTGTTGGAGGGTAAGAAGGAATTGAGAGATGTATTGATGGGGTAGTAAGAATGGGCTGGGGTATGGTTATAGGGAGTGTTGTTGTTGATGGAACAGTGATATGGGGGACAGTACTGGTGAGAGTGGTGTTGGACAGTATTGGCTGCATTGGCACTGTTGTTATTGTTGTTGGAATTGGAAGTGACAATGATGAAGCTGTTGCTGTTGCAATTGGTAGTGACACTGATGCAGCTGTTGTTGCAATTACTCTTGATGGCGCTGATTGTGGTGGTTTTGGTGATGGGTTGGGAGAATGCGGTGTTGGAGTGTGATTCTCAAGGGCTTGTAGTTCATCAAAGAAACGATATGTTTTTCCATCTTGTTTCCCACTTCGACCTTCTTTGGTTCTCTTGTGATACTTGTACACGTTCTCGAATTTCTCTTTGCACTTCTTGGAACTTCTGTGATACCCAAGCTCTGCCATTTTCCTGCGCAGAAAGAGAAGACAAAATGAAGAGAGAGAGTGTAGAGTAGAGTTTCTCTGGGTTTATCTTATCTCATCAAATTGAGCTAAGGACAAAGGGTAAAAGGCATTGGGATCGTGATATAAACATGAAATAAAAATGAGATGAAGTAATGAAGCATTGGAAATGATGGAAGGGAAAGAAAGTAAGTGAAAGAGAGATGGAAGAAAGTGTGAAAGTTGGACGTAATAGATGTTTTGAGTAACAAAATGGCATGAATTGATGAACAGACATGTCTCCCATGAGAAACACATGAACCCAAGTTAGAAGATTTGACAGATAATCTTCTTCCTTAATTTCCCGTAGGAGTTGGTAAGCGAAATAAAGGGGGAAGAAAAATCTCGCTTTTCATAGCTCAATTCAAGTCGGTAACTTATTTGGAAAATAGGACATGAACCAAAGTGAATGTCAGAAAAGCAAATCACACCCAAATCATGTACACTGCACATCTAAATTCTTTTCTAATTATTTTATGCTCAAACTCCCAAACAAAATAAAAACACACAAAAGAAGCAGGAAAAGGAAGCAAAATCCAAACCATGGAAAGAGAGTGAGTGAGAGAAAGAGAGAGGAAAGATGGATTTGGAATTGGAATTGAAGCGAGCGAAACACTGAATACATTTCCGAGAATAAAACTTAAAAACAAAGCGAATTGAATTCTCAGATCTCCGCACCCCATTAATCTCTTTTGAAGAAAAAAGAAAATCCAGGAACTGAAAAACTGACATGAATTGAAGTGAAGAAGTGAAGTGATGAATTGAAGGAGAAGATGCAAACTAAAAAGAAAAGAAGAAAAAGGTGATATATATAATAAAACGAAAGATTAATATAATTGAGTTGAGTTGGAGTAGTGACGCACCTGGATACTTCTTCCCACAAAGGACCCTTAACACTTGCATCTCGAAACGCCACGTCCATATCCTTCCGTATCCTTAACAGCGCCAAAGTCTCTTGTCGGGGCCACCGGTTACCACCGAAGCTACGTTCTCCCTCGTCGATTCTACCCCTTTCGTCGTCCCCCGAATTTGATCCAACTCCGCCACCGCCTCCGCTCGCCACCACCGCCCCCTCATGCGTCACCCCGCCCACTGCATCGACGGAGACGCCACCTTCCCCACCGCCACTTCCGCCTCCTGCTCCCAGCACAGCTGAGTCCCCAAGCATAGTCTCTTTTGGGTCTCTCTCCCTCTTTTCCAAAACAGCACCGCAGCAATTACAGCAGCTGACACGAGACGAGGAGAAAAATTAAAAATATAAACACAGCTAAAAGGGTGGTGAATTCTTTCAAAATTTTGATGGCTTTTTATTTTATGTAATAATAATAATATTATTATTATTATCATTATTATGTATATGTGTATATACATACATACCAAACCGCTATCCCCCCCCTCTCTCTCTCTCTCTCCCTTTCTTTGCGGGGTGAACTAATTTGTTTATTTATTTTATTATATCTATAATAAACACGAGGAATAATTAACTGCAATAAGAATAATAAATATTTCCCTTTTCTCTGTTTTTCATTAATTAATTAACTTTTTACGTCTTTCCTTTTCTTCTCTTTTTGAGCTGCGGAATCTTTTTATTTTTCTTTTCTTCTATTGTTTAATTGTTCTCGACCGATAAATTCACCTGACTCTGCTCTTTTTGATATGGTAATAAGAAAAGTGGCACGGAAAAGTAGATGCAGGTATGTGGTAGTATTTATTTATTTATTTATTATTTATGAAATAATAAATAAATGCATAGATTTTTTAACAGCTGCGCACAGGGACGATGGAGATAATTGTTGGTTTTTGTCTGTCCAGCTATATTTAGTTAAAGGCCGGCTCCTGTAGGTCACCCTTTTTCTTTTCCTTTTTTTTCTATTTAATAATATTTTTACTTAAATTCGCGTTATTATTAATTTTCTTTGCTTGGGATGAAGATGAAGATGAAGATGGAGATGAAGATGAAGATGAGGTTTGTTGCTTTTTCTTTTGGGATGTGTTTTTTGGACTTCAGTAGCGGTTAGGCGTACTCATTGAGAAAAGACCAAACAGGCCCTAATGTGCTTCCTGCATTGACCTTTAATCATTGAAGCTAATCTATTCTATATTTTATTTACATCACCTTCTTTCTCATCTGGGTTTCACACCTTCTATAACTTTTATTTTATTTTATTTTTACTGTGTGTAGATCCCGGAGTTACCCAAAATACCCTTTTGAGAAGAAAATGTTTAGTGGGGAAAAACATTGGGGTCTTGATTTTAATCTTCAAGTTGTTGCCTAGAAGTGTGGTACTCTACATGTGGGGTTTGGGGACCTACAGTGACAGTGACAATTGCAATTTGGACAAATTTTGGTTGACAGATATAGCTGATAAAAGAAAAATGAGAAAAAGAAAAGGTTTAAATTAAATAATGTGATTGTAATTGGTGTTTTTGATTAAGAAAAAAAGGGTGTAATTGAATTTAGAAGCATGATGAGTGAATTTAAGTGGGAAATTGAAGGAGGTGGTATTATTAGGCGAAGGTATTTATGAACAGAAGTAAATGGTGGGCAGTTGTGTTGGGTTTGTGACCTACCGTAATAAATGGCGTCAAAGTTTCGATGGCCGTGATATTCTGCATCATGCCTCATTCTAACAACAATTATTGCTTTTCTACATTTAAACAAAACTAATTACTCCAAGGACAATTTTGGTAATCACAATGTCTTCTCTCTTTCGTTATACGCTTCAAATAATAATAATAATAAAAAAAAAAACCTTTTCTTAATTCTTATATTTCAAATAAATATATTAATGTTAAATTACACACACTTTTATCACATACCAACTATATATATATCTATATTTGTTTTCTAATATCAACACATTCAAATGTAATCAATAATCTCGAAAACAAAATAATTTGTAACTCGAAGATGAATGTCAAGTGACCAGAAGTTTTTTTATATGCGGGTGACTAAAATTATGCAAATAGAATAGCGCAGTGCGATTAATTTTAAAAAGGAGAAATGATTTTGAATTGGAAATAATTGGAAAATAAAAGAATACGTTTATGTCTAACTCTTGTTAAATAAAAAATTTATTATCTAGGAAGATTTCAGATTTTTTGTGAACATCTGTTGACATGTTATTAAATATTTGGTACGTATTATAGATCTTATATTTAATGGAATTAAATATATAAAAAGAATCAACAACAATTAATTCTTCTTTTATGAGAAGTACGAGAGGGAGAGATAAGAAAAAAAAATGTGTGTATAGCGATATTCACATTAATATATATATATATATATATATATATATTACAAAATTAGTATTTTTAGTAAATATTCATATATGTATAAGTAATATAATATTTTAATTATATGTACGTTAATGATAGGTAACCTAGGTAGCATAGACACTATAAGTAAAATCTCTAAAATGTAGAACACAAAGACACGAATCTATATATTATATAATTATAAATTATATAAATTGACAAGTATGTTCTAGACTATTTTTTGGAGTAAAAAGATGTTTTTTCATGACTGGTTCATAATGATCTGTTTCTTATTTTTATGATCATAATAATAATTTATACAATAAAATTTGAATAGTTTGAATTTTTAGAAAATTAATGTATTTTTCATTTTTAAATTTGTGTTAGAACCGTACTAGAATTGTCAAAAAACTAACAAATACTTTTTAAATTGGACATTTCACGAATACGTGTCTTACATGTGTCATATGAGTGTCGGATACCGACACGCCATTTAAGAGGAGTGTCCAAGATTCATAGTAGGTAACACATGATCTGAAATACTCATGTAGAAAAAAAAAATAATGGTTTAATTTCTTGATTTACAACTCTTTTTTTACATGTATTTATATAATTAAAGTTGTTTTTAAAGTGATTAATTTATTTAAATTTATATCTTGAAATTTAATTGATTTTTTAATTTCGCATTAATATTGATACAATTTTATTTAAATTATATTTTAATATCAAAATTTTATTTAAATTCATGTTTTAATATCAAAATTTTACTTAAATTCCTATTTTAAAAAATAAATTTAAATGATTTTATTTAAAAATAAAAAGTATTGTCTATTATATATAAATATTATAAATATAAAATAATTTGTAAATATTTTTTAAATAGAAAATAAAACATATAATGAAACAATTTATTTTAAAGATAATAAATAGAGGACAACTACTTGAATCCGTCTGGATCGGTTGTCGTTCTAAGTGAAAGTAATGTTAATATCTTTTATATTATTCATAATTGTGTAAAAAAAATAGTGAACAAAAGCATAAATTTGCTAAAATATTTTCTGAAACATCCATTTTCACTTTTTTTAACCATCTTTCGGTGAAAAGGAAAAAAAAAAGTGGTCCATGAATTTTAAAGTACTGTATCAACTTTTCAATAAACTAAATTTTTAGAATTATGTATTCAAATATTAATTGAGTATTTTAAATTTACGAAATAAATACTTATTTTTCCTTTTAGAAAACAACATATTATTTTATCTAGCAACTAACCTCATATAAGATTAATTATCTCATATTTTTTTAATCAATAAAAATAATGAAGAAATTGGAAATACTAGAGGTATCAACCCATATAAAAATAATTCCATCTCTTTTATCTTAGTTTATGCTTAAAAACCCACAAAGCTTTTAATCTTCTTCCCTCGTGTAATGAAGGTTATTACTAACCTTATTCATCGGGAGATGTAATTTTTTTTGTCATTTAAATACAGTGATGTAATTATCTCACAGCAAGAGAACATGAAATAATATAAAATACAAATATATATATATATATATATACAAAAGAAACATTTAATAAATAGTCTATTAATTAGGAGTATTTAAACGTAATTATGATTAGAAATATGAAGTAATTATTATTGGAAATATGAAGTTAAATATTGTGTTAGTTCTTTTATTAGAAGGTGGACTTTAAATTTAATTTTTAATTTTTTAAAATTGATATGTAAGATAAGATAAGATAAGATGTGAATCATTTATATATTATGAAATCTCTAATATTGTTTCACTTAAGAGGATTGGTGATCTTAAACTTAGAACATTCAGATGTAGTCAATAATATGTGAACTCTTAACTAATATGTAATCTGTCTTTCTTTCTTATGTATTTTTTGGTATATACAAAAATCTTTATCCTATCTCTTTTGTTTTTTACCTAATTCAATAATAAATATTGTCTCTTATTTTAAACTGATTATTTAAAATAATTTGATTTACGCTGATACGACATTAATGTCCTTAAATATGAATATCGGTGAACAATCTATTTATACACAATATCAAACTAGATTCATAACACTACAACCTTCTACCCTTAAGCATGAGCCAATAAGACTAAACGCCAATTTTACTCTCACAATCTTCCATCAGTCTATGCAATTTTTAGCGTCAAATTTGATCCGTGACGCTATAAATACTTACAAATAAAGAAAAAATAGTAATAAAATATGGAGACCTTGGAGATGGTATTGATATAATGGATTATTTCCTATTGGATATATGAAAAAAATTGGCTCCTACAATATACAATTATGGAGCCACCGCTGAGGTATGCTATGTGAACGTTGCGTTTTTTGTTTCCAATTTTAAATTCCAAAGCTCTTTGATCGTTGCACTTGCACTTGAAAATGACTTCATATTGAGATAAGATTGTTGAATATTGTATTAATATCTTTTATATCTCAATTTCCCTGTTATCTTATGTAGTTCATTTTGTATTCTTCTGCATTCAGTGTATACTGCATGAGACAAAAATAATTGTTGTTTTGAAAGACACTAATATCCTTAGAATTAGTAACCACAATAAATGTTTACAAAATCCTCTTTCTTTCTGGGGAGAAATGAATTACTCATTATGTTACCATTCAACGCCAATAAATGTTTCTGAAAAAAAATATTTTGGTCAGACGAAGCCCACAGTTAAAGGACTCCAAACTCAGTAATTCATATAAATAAATTTCATTCACACTTTCAGAAATTTGATGAAATTATATTTTATATATCGTCTTTTTTACGTTATTTCCATCTTTTTTAATTCACACGTATAACCGTATAAGAAATCAAAGAAAAAATATTGTATATGTGTGTGAGAGAAAAATATAATAAATATTATTCTACCATAAAAGTGTAATATAATATGATTTTGATAGTAATGATAAAATGAATTGAAAGATAGGGAAGAGAATTTGGAAAATATATATTTAGTATTTTTTTTTTTGCCATCAATTCAATAAGTCAATAATTGAGTCTAAAAACAAAACAAAGGAGAAGGAAGGAAGCAGAAATATAATGCAAAAAGGTGGGGGCCACTTAATCAATATACCATTTAATGCATATAATGATCAAGGATTAGGTTTATATTTGGAGATGTATTTAGTTATACCAATCTTATTTATAAAACACCTGTCATGCTAATCATGTGTGGAGGGTATTTTAGTCAAAGTAGATAATACTAAGGCAAAAGGTAATGGTGGGGTATATAGTAAAATTGGTGATGGCAGGTGAATCAAAGTTTTCTTTTTCAAATATGTTTTTTCTATAGATGATTATTAAGCTGAAACACTATTCAAATTCTCATTAATTTCGGATTATTAATTTAAGCTCTAAAAATATTAGTTTTCTAGAAAATAAGTTCAATACATCCTGAGAAAAAATTTAGTTGTTTTCTTATGAAGTCTTGATATTAAATTGTTTACTCGTAATTTCTAATTAAGTCAGTTTATCAAACTTGATCTTAGATTTGAAAAAACGTTCATATATATACTAATTAGCTTTAATTAAAATCTAACTAAGATGATACCAGATAGAAGTATGGTTGTGCTTGATAAATCAACACATTAGCAAATTATTTATGACATTTAAGTAAGCTAAACCATAGAATTAACTTAGTTTGATGTTTTGATTGTTGATTTTACGTCTAACATGTATAATGTACAACATAACTAAAATAAATATATGAAAAGGAGCAGCAAGTTAAATATAATGTGCGTTTCGAAATTGATAAAAATAAATAAATAAGATGCACAGTATTTTTTATTTTATTAACTGTGAATTTTCTGTTACACTTAAATAAGAAGTTATTCGACAAAGCAATACTTAAGAAAACAGAAAAATATATTTTTTTTGGTAAAAATTTGGGGGGGAAATGGCATATAGCAATCACAGTAGATATGTATAAATCACAATGTAAGGAATAAGGACCACAAAAGTCTGATAAAAAAACATTTCTCTGTTTGTCCATATAAATTATTATGGATTCGGTTTTTTTTTTTTCTGTATTTTCATTCCGAGGACATTACCCAAGACAACTCTTTTGTAAGTTTTGGATCCTAATTAAATTAGGATACCAAGATTAAAAGTAAAAAAAATATCGAAATAACTTTTTTTAGAATGATTTAATATATATTGATATTAATTATTAAATAAAATAGTAATGCCTACTGTCTTAACTTATTCAATGACCACGTATAAATATTGATAAAAGCGAATTCAATATTTATGAAAGAAAACATTATGTTGATTATGATATATAATAATAACAATTTTAATTTAAGTTTAGGGTTTAACACTTAGGTAGTTTAAAATTGTAAAGCAAATTGGAGAAGCATTTTAATATTGGGTAAAGAAAAAAAATAAAATAAAAATGAAGACAGAAGCACACATGAATATGTCTCTCTTTTGTTGATTGAACATGTGAGATGGAATATCTGATTGGTTAATATTAAGTGTGAATAAAGGGTAGGAAGTCGTGTACAAAAGTAGGCATCTCATCATAACATTTGCCATACCCCTTTTTTCAATACTTTTTCTCCCTTTTTTTAATCTTCATCTCTCAAAACTCTCTTCCTCCTTAACCACATTGCTTCTCTTGCAAAACATCTACTTAAAAAGATGCCCTAGAAAACATTTTGCTATTTTATTAATACCCTAAGGCATATATCTAAAAGGCATTAGTGTATTTTGTGTGTGTAGAATATTGATTTGATTTGTATTATTATACGTGTAATATTATATTAAATGTTATATATAAATAGGGTGGAGGGTATGCATGATCGACAACAGCACCCTGCAGTGGGGAATAATATAATTGGAAGCAATCACATAATGCAATGACATTGGCAGCTTGTACCAGAAATTTATTTTCAGGAAAGTTGTGATGGAACATGTTGACTATATTATGAGTGAATTAACGCATATTCATATATGCCATTATATTGAAAACCGAATCATGCCAGTACTTAACAATATGTGCATACCAGAAGATCGAAAGAGATGTATACTGAAAAGAAAAGACTAACAACATTCAATCAATTCTCCCAAAGCCACTCACAAACCCCACAATCTAAGTCTAACCAATGCAGATGTTAGTGCTATATATGTCTTTCAAAAATAATCACCTTATAATCATTCAAAGTAGATGGAGGAAACAACCTCATCACACCTTTCAACTTCTAATCATATTTTTTTTCCTTTTAGTCAATATATGCTATAAATTACAATTCGAATCATTGGAACTTACACAATTTCAACCATATATAATAAGAAAATTTCTCATTTCTTTTTTCTTGTTACTTAATTTTTTTTTCAATAAATAATTAATAAATTAAAATAGAAACACTTTAGGGTTTTGGATTTAGAGTTTGGTTTATCAACCCATATACATAGTTAATTACTGCAGAAAATATTATCTTCCATAAATTGATTTTCTAGAAATTGATACCTACACTATAAAACTATTTATAAGTTCCTAATGTAAGCTTCTTTTTTTTTTTATTGTGAGAGTTTAAATTAGGGTTTATCCATGCACACTATTTTCATGTTGATAGAGTTAATGTGAGTGACTACTTAAAAATTAATTAATGTACAGAATTATCTCAATGAAATAATATTTAGATTTAGATTTATGTTGGAGATCTATAGGTAATTATTTTTAATTTTATAATATATCAGAGATAAAAACTTTATTTTATAAATCGGTTTGTTAAGATTGAATTAAACTTAATTAAATTTATTTTTTAATAATTTGAAATCTTGTAATTATTAAAGAATATTTAACTGTATTATTACATAATTTATATGATTATGATTAATAACTTTATAATAATTAGTTTAGAACCATCCAACAAGTAAACAAAAAGTTTGGGTTACGATTCACTTTACAACTTGGGGGCATGTATATGCACACACAGTTGTCTGCAGCAAAGTAAGTGTCATTAATATTTGGAATTGAAAACTGCAGATATGGACTGTAACTTGTGTATTACAGTTAATCTTGCATAGGAAACATTGGAAGAGAATAATGAGAATGGGGAGAGTGAAAGTTGATTATATATAGTAACATTTCATGGATTGCTTGCTGTGTGTGTCAGTTTGTGTTTTACAGAAGAGAAACATGCTTCTGTCTAACATTGTGTGGTAAAAAAACATTACAGCTATGATGGTAAATATGAAGAAGGATAAAACCCCACCTCATGTTTTGTTTTCAAGCAATAAATTTTCCTTAAAAGAACAATTTAAAAAGAAAGAAAAAAGGAAAGAAACTGCATAGCAACCCTGCAGACAAGGAAATTACTGAAAATAGGGAAAAATGGGGATCCATTGTCACTTTTGAAGTTGCTGAGATGGGAGAAAAATGAAAAAAAAAATATACATATGCACTCATTAAATACGTAACAATTTATGGATCTGGATGACTTTATATTTACAGGACCCATTTGAGAAAAGTTTTACATGTAGACAAAAGGTTTACTTCACATGGGGGGTGCATGTGATGTGAATGTACACTTACATCTTCTGTCTACCATGTGGATTAACCCTTAGATTTATCTGTCACCAGCTAAGCAATCCACCAATCTGATGCATATTTTTTTTTCTTGCCCCCTTCTTTCTTCTTCTCTCTCTCCCCTTCCTTCCCTCATAATCTTCTCCAACTTAATTTTAAATCTTGCAAATCACACGCATGCTCCACTATATTTCCCCATGACTAAGAAAATGCTAAAGTAACGCCTCAAAGCCTTATTATTCATCTTCCTAGCCCCTCTCCCTTTTACTTCCATCTTCTTTATGATGAAATTATTGTTTCATTTTGGAGCAGACCTCAGTGGTTTAAACAACGCTACCATTATTCTTTAGCTTTTCTCAAAATTGTCGCACATGTCTCTTCCTCTTTTCCTTAATAACTGTAATAATAATAATATAACCTGGCAAAATGATTCACACCAGAGGCACTTTGATCTGTTATACGAAGCAGAAATAAAGCTATCATTGTAATTTTAAGTTATTGGTGTGGTGTGCAGATTAACACATCTTCTCTCTCTTCTAAGTTGTATATTATGCATTAAAGATTTCTACATTTGGCGTATAGTATCTGGTTTGAAGTTTGGAATATAGAGTAAAGAAGTGAACGGGGGAAAAAGATAGTGGTGAAGAGTAAATTGCAAGCAATCATAACCATGTGCAAAGGATTTGGTCCTTCACAATAATTTTATTTGTTTATTACAGCCCTTACTTACAAGCTACAGTAAAATTATTCCTCCACGTCTTGTACCGTAGATTCATTGGAACGTGGAACCATGTGCATATTGCACGTAGGGTCATAAACAAAATCCTCTGCGATCCCAATGTTACTTATTATTATTACTGTTACCATTTCTGGGAGTAGTAATTATTAATAAAGTTATGGATCAACTAATGAATGCTGCAATAGTGTTTTAACAAATAAGATTGTTTTATTATTGGAAATGATGGTTGAAGTGTGTTTGTAATAACTTTATGTTAAGCCTTTTCATTTGTGTGATATCTTAATCACTTATTTAAAGACTTGTTAGCACAGCTTTCTTGATATGTAATAACAACAATTAACCACTCTCTGGCGTTGCTAAACCCTAATTAAGAAGCATATATATATTTATGAGAAGAAGGTCGCTGTAAATGGGCCCCATGCGGGCCCCGAGAAAGAGGGCACTCGAAAAGCCCATATTGAGCAAGGAAGGGTGGGAGGGCCCATGTCCCCACAAACAACAATTTACAAGAGGGGAGAAGAAAGGAAGAGTACTACGTAACAAATAAACACATCCTTTCACGTCCACTTCTTAGCTTTTCAATTTCTTTAGTTTATCAAAATTAATGGCCTCAATTTTTTGTTTCAACTTTATTTTTTCTTCCTTCTCCACTTCTTTCATGTAATTCTCATATGGATAATGGATAAGCATGTGGCAACGGACTTTACATAAGTGTATTTTGCAACTCTTCTTCGTTATCATCCCAACGGACCACAAAGGAAAATAACCCCACGAACTCCAATAATAATATATATCACACTACATACATATATTTTCCACCCAATCTCTCTCTCACTGTCTCTATATATATAAATATTCGTTCATGGTGGTCTTGATCAGGTCATAGAGGATGGAAACAAAATACAATGAAAATAAAGTTGAAAAAAAAAAGAGGCAAAAAGGTGTCACTGTTTCTGAGCCACGTCTAACTTTAGTGCCGCCGTTGCTAGTGTCTTTTTAATTTTTTTTGTCGTGGGTGTTTCACACATTTTGATAACCAAAAGAGGGTGCATTTTAAATGAGTGGAATTGTCTTCTTATGGGGATTCATTAATTCCAGTTATGTGGTCTCTGGCACAAAATTAACATCACCAAAGGGAAATTGGATTTCAATTTTGGACAACATGGAGCTACAGGATCTAGAAAATTGCTGTGGTTGATTATTTCATACAAGAAAGTCTGGTCAACGAGTTGGTAAAGGATATGCCACCTGAGTTTTAGCTTTAGTATAATAATTTATATTATTATTTGACCACCTTTGACTTTGCATTGGCTTATGTTCAAAAGTTTTAATGGGAATGTGGACATGGACGTAAAACAAAAGAAATGAAAAAGGGTTTCTGAATATTAGTATAACTATTGGGAAGTAGTACATATCTTATTAGTATATAACCATGCAAAATCATTTAGAGTTGGAAGTTTTAAATAGTGTAAGGATTACAACATGATTAAACAAGATTTTGAAAACAAAAAGGTTCTCAAATAAAGTAGTTTTTTTATTACCAATCACGATGTAACTGTTAAAAATCATACTAATGGGAGTTTCGATTTTCTTTAACTATACCTTGTCATGTTCACTTATTATACAAGTCTTTGGTTTTGTTCTTCAATCTCTTAACTTTGTCTTAATGTTCATTTGAGATCGTGCTTACTATTGGTTTTGTCATCATCTGAAATTTCATGTACCGTATTCTTCTGTATTATTAGAAAAGTCTTCAACTGCATATAATTGCTTGAGATTCAGTATTCAAGGAGGTCGTGATGCACTTACAATTCCTTCATGCAAGCAACCACTTATAATAAATCCTCTGTCATGTTTCTCACTCAAAACATTCCTTTAAAATCACCATTTAAAATATTCTAGATTACTCTTGTCATTGTAAGAGTCGAAAATGTCTTGATAGGTCCTTGATCATCAGTTTTCGATATTCAGGTTTTGATTTTGACATTTGGCATATGTGGTAGGATGACTGCAAAAGATCTTCTGATATTCAATCAGTTTTCATAATTTGAATGTTGGGGATAGTTAATGCATATGTTAACCTATTTATAAAATCACTTGAATTTTAAGAATGATACTCCTAATTAGCACAACTGTTAATCTAGTATTAAATTATGTTTTTGATTTGGTTACTAAACATGAAGTTGGATCTATGTTTGGGTGTGCTCGGTCGGATTTTGAGATACATTATTTGGAGATGTACTTTCGGTCATATAGTACAACTCCGAAAAAAAATTATTGTGATTATTTTAAAAGGCCTTTCATCAAACACATACTGCCATATAGGTTTGAATACAATTTTAGTAAACTTCCCCAATTAAAATGGACAGCATATATTATTATCTTAAAATATTTAACTTGAAATGAATTAAACTTTTCTTTTGATTTACTAAATGTGTATTTGGTTGATTTTGAAACCTTTCAAAAAGGGACTCTCACACTTTCTCAGAGAACAAACAGGGGAAAGAATTGACCTAGCGAAGTTTAACGTTTGTTTGCATTAGTTGAAAAAACAAACACCGACTCGAGCATAGCTTTAACTTGAAAAGTTCTAAATTTATAATAGCGTCGCAAACTTTAATGATAATAAGATACATACTGCAAAAACACAGGGATTTGATCTTCGGAAGAACAAACCTTAGATACCCTAAGACATGTATCACGAAGTGGAAAGGTACATTGACATTTATAAATAAGAACCAACATAAATGTTATATGACGCACTAACAACGACAAATTTTAATGGAAAGCAATAATAGAAGGAACAGTTTTTCTACGGAATTTATTTACGAATAAAATTTAGTAACAACGCACCAAACCAAACCCCAAAAGAGGTTGACAGGTATGCTTTACAGAGTTAATTAAGTTGATGTTTTTCTATGAAATCTCACAACTCAACAAAAACAACAGATGCACTGAAAAAAAATTAAGACATCAATATTTCCCTCCATCGATTTAAAAATTGCATATACAAAAATAAAGCCAATTTTAATTAGTAAAATGAAAAAACAAAAATATAATGAAACCCATTTTACAAGTATAGTGTAAAGTATGACGTATTCCCTGGTTTGAGACCATTCTGCTCTCTTTTTTTCTCTCATACATTCTACAGTGTCCTATTATTTTAAAATTTCAAAAAAAAAGAAAAAAGTATTTGAACATCACAACACAAAAATAGTCCCTTCTTTGAAATTGGTCTCTTGAGTTGAAAAGCAAACCTTCTTGCTATCTAAAGTCAATATCCGTTATAGTGTCATTATGTCCATCAAAATTATTAACAAACTATATTAACATCATTTCATTGATACTATTATTATTACATTCTATGTTAATAGTTCAAATGGCCACGTGTGGACTCTTGAGTCAAGACAACCCAACTTTGTGGCTTATACGCTGCTAATATATATGCACTTTAACAAAAAAAACTTGAATAATGTTTTTTTTTGTCGAATAATGGTGAAGCTTGGACTTGGATGGTTATAGTAATAAAAATCTAGAAGTAGAGAAATCAAATTGTGGGGAGAATTTCAATATCACATCTACTGAAAATTTTACATTTTTCTAATTCAAAGTTTGATCATTATCTCATAAAATAAAGTCTATTGAATTTGCATATTCTGATTCGATTTTAGATCTCATATCTTATTTAAACTTATTTTACTTTAACTGAGTTTAAGAGGTGATTGATTATATGTAACATGCTTCTATGATCTTGTATTTTAGATATGTTTCGTCATTTGATGGAAAAAAAACACACGCGGAAGCAACACACAATCACAAATCAACAACAGAAAATAAACAACATATGATTTAACGTGGTTCGGTCGCCAATCTGCAACCTACATCCACGGACAACTAATTAGGTTTTCATTCAGTTTTTTACAATTTTATTACAAACACAAATATCTCTTAAATAAATATTATAAAGAGGACACAATAATTAAGCTCACTCACTTAGACATGGTGTCTAGTCAGCCCAGTCAAATTGGTGTTGACTTTACACTTAACAATATTATTTATTATTTGTAAGTATTCTCAAATATTTTAATAGTTTAATTTATTTATTTTCGATAAAAAATTAACTTGTGAGTTTAAATAGTTTGGAAGAGTGAGTCCATGTGTTTTTATTTTTTTTATAAAATATGGGTGAAATATTTTAGCATTATATAAGTTATAATTATTGGTAAAGACAAGCATATAGAGGAATGATTGATGAAAAGACAAATAATAGTTTTGAAGGGAAATATTAAGCAAGATCGGCAACAAAAAGAAAGAAGGGTTTATACTTTGGAAAACGAAAGTGGAAAGAAAAGTAATGAGAAAGTCTTATCAATATGGCACGCTCCACCCCGCGGCCCTGCTGCCCATGCTGCACCCTCTTCTCTCGCAACAATCAATTTTCTTTAACGTTCATTTTACACTAAATCAAAATAATAAATCATTTTTTTTATTGTCATTTAATTACTATCAATGTGTAAACTATCTCACGCACACTTTAACCAATCATCTTAAATATCCGTTTTCATTATGTAATTACTTGTAAGGTTAACAATTACATCACTGTATTATATTGTTTTAATTGTTTGTGCCGTTTTTTTAAAATTAAATTATAATAAAAACTAATCCGATCATTAATATTAACATATGATTAAAGAATTCTGTCATTTTTTTATGTATCTAAATAAATTTTTTATATATGTAGGAAAAAAAATTCGATTAAATTAGTTAAATTATCGAATTAAAATTTATTGAATAATATGATTTTTATATAAATTATAGGCACAATCTCATCTATATCAACGACAATTTTTTGTCGTTATCCACAAAAACTACGATGTGATCATACATGTTTATTTAACTCTTGATTTTATTAATAAACATTTCTTACCTTATTTTGCTTGAAATTTAATATTCAGAATTTATTCTTTAATTTATTACATTTTTTTTCTTTATCTTTTAAATGAAAGATTAAATTAATACAATGTCATCCAAAATACTATGTAGAGAGTAAAACATTTGTGTGAACTAAAAACACGAGAACTACATTGCACCAAAAACATAACACGAGAAATACGTGGGATTAATTTTAAGGAAACATCACCGTTGAAGGTACTGAAACTACTGACAAGTCACGCGTACCAAAAAAATTGCATTGTTGAAACGATTTGCATTTTGAATCTGGGCTTCCCAAATGTTTTTGGTCAAAACTGGGCCTTCAATTTCAATACAACAATCACTATTATCCATTTTCTTCCAATTAATGGAAATAATGATTTGTTGCATGCTGTGTTACTTTAAGTTATACGATTATAATTTTTTTTTCTATTACTATCATTCATTTTATTTCGTCCACAAAAGTTTATTGAATTAGTAAAGATCAAAATAATATGTAAATCTTGATATGGATAGTCAATAAATATTTATGTAAAGACTTTTTAATGATCAAATAAAATTTTAGGACCACTCACGTAAACCTTGGAGCACTCTCTAATTCATCTTATTTCACACTTTTTACTTTTCTCGAGCTGTCTTTCTCGGTGTGTCAATATTTTTTTACAAAAAATTGTGTATAAATTACTCATATTCCCCACACCCCACTAACTTAAATCACGTGCATTCATTCTGTGGACGAAGATATGAGAATGAATTAGTGGGATTCTCACTTTCTCATTCATGATAGAAACCAAACAATTTAGAAGGATGGAATTTCTTGAATTTGGTAAAAATCACTTTCTCATACCAAACTACCCCTAAAGGAACACAAAATACCAATTCTTTTTTTCTTGGCTCAAATTTTAACCTTTACATCTTTATTGACTTTGACATTTTGCATTATGAAATGGAACCTATCCATAAAACCTCGAGAAACCATACCTAACAAGGAATTCTAATAAAGCACCCCAAATCCATTTTCAGAGCAGCAACAATTTTCTTTTCTTAGAAAAGACATACAAAGGATAGGAGTAAACTAGATAAGTGGTCTCCTGTTTAAATTTAGGACAGACAAAACAGTATGTGATCATGAATTTGATCCTAAGATTCAACTGTGAAAAAACATGTCAGAAGATATTTGATCCTTGAATACTTTTTAATACTTCAGTACATTAGTTCTAAACATAAATAAATATAAGTGTGTGATATGATGATGGCTTAACCACACACAAATTTCAGCTGAATAACTCTTCAAATTTTCAAAGAGATTCTCTTCTTTCTTTTCTCAAGATCAACCACTGAAGCTGTCGATCCAAGTTCTGGATTTCTTGAGCATCAGATAATAGACAAGTAATGGACAAAGACATTGATCCTCTGCAAAGTCAAGTGTTCTCATGATTACAATTTTGATAGACTAAATATTCTCAGAAGTTCAGAACATCATTTGTTGCAGCCTGTAAACAAAACAGAAAACTCCTTACGAGGTTGTAATGGTCATAGGCTCGTGCCAGTTTCTATCAAACATAAAGGCAAAAGCAAATCTATGCTGATCAAGTATTTCTGTTCATTACTCAAACAGCGCCAATCATAGCAATAGGAGTAAGCCAAGAATTTATGAGTTAAAGAATGTGATAGAAAAGCAAGAGATTATGAAATTGGTGTCAAGCACATAATCATACTTAAGAATCCTAAAAGTGATGTGCTAAATTTAATGCGTAAAATTAAGTTCTTATCAGTTAAAAACCATATGCGTTATAACAAACAGGAAACATATCATGAATAACACTTGTAGAAACTGAAAATGATAATTTTGTCAATTACTACACTAATAAACATCTTTCCTTGCATCATTAAACCCTACATATATTGCTGAAGTACCGATGAAACTAGGTAATATTATAAAAAAAAATTCATATTATAAAGCGCTCGTTCTTTAACAAACACAGGAACTAGCTCCAAATAAAACAGTAAACTACTAAAAGTAGGATGTTTATATCTATATTTATCTACACTAATACGAAGAGAATATCTCTCACAAAACTATTCAATTATCACCACCAAAACTAAACCAACTTTCTCTTGACTTTCTTGTTTCTCACTCACTCACTCCCTACCAAAAGGAAATTTTCTTTGGAGTTATTTTATTTGACATTTACAGTTAGTTTCACTCAAATATGGAAGTACATAGGTCAGGTTTGGGATGGATTGAACCTTCATACACAAAATTCACATAGCAAAACATTTCCACACTCCTCTCCTCATCCATTCAAGGTCTGTTGTTATAATTGATACTAATTCGGCCATACCCCCAGTTTCCATTTCATTCGCAGATATAGACCCTTATCCAGGTATAGACTCTCTTCCACATAAGGTCGTCATCACAGCAATTATGGATGAACCCTCTAACATTGATGATCTTGTTGACGAACCTAATGTCGATCTTGTTCATGTTTTTTGAAGACACTCTTGAAGTACATATCACTGGTCAAGTTAAGAAGGGTTTTGCTGATACATGTGTAGGTGCAGGCACTGGTTTAAATGGAATGTTTAACCTTGAAGCGTCTACCATTCCAATAGCGTCTACCACTGCCCTAGAGTATAAATCAGTCAGTCCAAAATACTATGTTCTTTACCTTGACAAACTTATTGGCTTTGAGGAGATGATTTACTTGAATTTTCAGGAGAGTTTGAATTATCCAGTTTTACTAATGTTTTGACTTGTGATTAATGTAATGGTTCATTCATTTGTAAAGCATGTGCTAAGATTAACAAATGCATATATCGTCTGATGATATGATTTGTGGTTTACACTCACAGTATACATGAAAAGGGGGGAAAATCACATATTCCCTCCCCTTAAGGAGTTGGACTTAAATTTCACAATATGTTGAACATAGGAGGGTGTTTTACCCTAAGAGACACAAAGCATCAATACACCCTTTATGAAATATTAAATGCATTTTACATCACATACACCAAATAAATGTCTACACGATAAATGACTTCACAAGATCATTCTACACACACAAATGGACTTACATAGACACATTAAATCCAATACAATCAATTTCCGAAACTTGTTTATCTTCTCCAGTTATGGATTAAGATATAACTTTATCGGAAAATTCCCCACTTCATCAGCTAATAATAGACTACAAAGTACAAACATAAATTGTCGTCGTTTTCCTTGCTAAAAAGGTATCACTCTTACTCCTATCACCAAATACAAGGACAGTTTTAGAAAACCCCTTAATAAAGAGAGCTGGATTATAAAATTATGAGAAAAAAATAATATTTTTTTAATACCAAATTAAAATCAAGACAATTAGAACCCAAATTATAACTAAACCAGGAAATAGAAATACTGTGACCAGTTGGACAAAAGAAATTCCAAGTCAATAAACTAATATTCTAAGGCTGTAAGCTTTTATCAAGATTTGAATATCGACATAGTACCAAAGCTTTATGGCCAAGTAGTCAATAGTTTAATCCTAGGACACTACTATTTTCATTAGTAAGTTTCAGCACAAGTTAAGGTCAGTGCTTTATCCATCCTTTAAGCACAAAAGGTTTTCCTATTGACTTGTCATACATATAAAAACATTTCCAAGTCTACTAAATCATTGACTTATGAACAGTAGTTTGATCCTAGAAACCAATATTTTATACATTTTTAAGATAAAAAAATAAAAAAATAAAGCAATAAAACTATATATAATGCTTCAAAATTCAGACCCAATAACATGCACTGTTGTAACTAGTAAATAGGATGGAACTCTGCATTATTTAAATGTGGTTTATGTTTGTGTAATTGAATGAGATAAATTGATGACACCAAACATGGAATTTGTAGCTTAAGCAACTTAACAACAAGCACAATTTCATCACAAGCAAAGATGGCATATATTTCACAAAAGGAAAAATATTTTTTCACCCTATTTCCTCTGAAACCACCTTATATACTTATTTCCTTTAATAAGGAAATTTCCTCTAAAATCTGAGCACTTCACTACAACCAAAGACACAGAGCTTACAATGGCACAATGCCATAAAACTTTTTCCACCTACCATTGCCCAACCCTTTAAACTAAATGGAAAAACCTCCTACAAGCACAGAAGATAAACAGAAGTTTAAAAAAAAATACCAAACCAAGATTACTATTTCAAATGTTTCTGTCTTTAGGACAATGTAAACGAAATGCACAACTTTTCTGCATCAGAAACACATCACGAGATATAGCATTTCATTGCAATATATTATTAGCATAAAACGCTCTGATTCTATGGAACTTCCATAGATTTTTCTAATGCAATTCCCAAAAACCTCCTTCAATTTCTCGCAATTCCTAATGAATTTTGCCAATTTGACCTCCTCTATTCTACACTGCAATTTTGAGGAGCATTTCTAGGGTGCTGCCAATGGCACCCGAGGAAGACTAGAGTCCAATGGAGAAGTAATACACAGAAGAGAAGTCAATGGTGGGTGAGGGGGCACCAATGGTAGAGAAGAAGATGAAGAAGTCATTGGCAACGACAAAAAAAGAAAAAAGGACAAAGGTAGTGCAAACCAAGGAAGATTAAGTGTGAATGGAAGATGAGATCTATTGTGGCGGAGGAGCTACACTTTTTGAAGACGAGATCCTTAGCTCCTTCATTATTGCTCAATTCCATTCCATTCCATTGTGCAAACGCTTCCGTTGTGTCCTTGCACAAGTGAATGAACTTTTCCTCTATTGGTGTTTCTTCCTTGCAAGAATCTTCAGTAAATTCCTCCAATCTATTGTTGTTACATGCTTCAAGAGATCTTTTGTAACCACAACTTCACTTCTATCTCTTTCTATTCTTTTATAGCAGAATCATTGCTCTCTCCACAAGAGAGCACTGATACTCTATCAGAATTTTAAGAGATGCAAGTGACCCCAAGTTTATGAGGCCAAAAATCATATAGCTCATGGAATAAGATAGGACTTCCATAGAATTGTCTCATGGTATTGATAGATATGAAAAAATGCAAATAAAAAGTACATGCATGCTCATCTATAGAGCTTATTTGAGAGGTAATTAAGAACTAACAAAACACCTAACAAACAGATTTCAACTAACAGATATAACACAACAAACATAGTTTATTAATATCCTACAGTAGGGTTTTAGAAGAAAAAATTTGTCATGTATTCAGGTAAAGAATGACAAGATGGAAAAAAGAACTTCAAAGAAAACTCAACAGCAATATTTTAACAACAGATTGACAAGACTCCCCTTTTGGCTAATGAAGTATATGAAAAAAATCATTGACAAATAATAATCTAGCAATAGTCTTAGAAGATAGATAAAGCTTCATTAACCTATTCTTAAGGTACAGTCAACATTAATGATTTCTCTCAAAATTGTTCTGGTGGGTATGAACAGTAGACACGATTTCAACAATAAACATATACTTATTCCCATTATATAAGGGACACAAATGATTTCAAAGAATGAAGAAAACAAATAAATAACCAGAAGAATATATATAGGCTGTAACATAAATGGAAGGAGACACAATTAATAATACCAGAAATTTAATATTACAAACTAAAAGGATTAAAGGTATTTCAGCTACCCAGCTTTCTGACACAAGCAGCAAAACTTCAGTAGAGCCTAACCCTTATGCACAAACTTAAACGGTGCATGCAGGAGGAAGAGTTAGATCTGCAAAGTGACCAAATCAAAAACCCATAATTTCAACTAAACAAACAACAACTTAACAAAGACAGCAAAAGCAACAAAAATGGAGCACCATGCATGTAATGCAATTGCTAGAAAGCTTGCGAGAGTGCTGACCTATTTAAAGCCAGTGCTCAATTCCTTTCGCTTAAGTTCTAAAGCAAGACGTTCATTTTCAAGCTTCAATCTTTCATTTTCTAGACTTAGCTTCTCCAACTCCCGATCCTTTTTTTTACTAAACCTCTGCCACTTGAATCTCTGTTTCTCTAGTTCCAGCATCTCAACCTGAATTTGTAGCTTTTGTTCCTCTAACTGAAGGAAGCGAGATTCAACCCATTGCTTCTGTAACCAAGCTGCTCTCATGCTTTCAGGTAAACCTTGATTCACATCAGATTGGACCATCTGCCCATGGGGATATGAACTTCTGTTGTAGTCCTGACAATTTAAAGAATTACCAAAAGTATTGCAATCTTCCTGATCTTGGCCTTGTTTTGGTTTCTTCATAGATCCACCTAATGGTGCATGTATTCCTCTACTATCACCATGGGAAGTACAATTCTCTTCAAAGTCATCATGATCATCAATTTCCACATCTGGATCATCTTCGCCCTGATCGTCATGATGGGACCTTCTCATATCATCATTATCATGATCATCCCTATTTCGGAGCGCTAACTGCAGTGAACGTTGCAATGCAGGATCATGGGGTAAATGCAACCTATTACCATTATGGTAAGAACACATCTCCTCATAGAACAAGTGTTTTGAGCTTAATATTTTTCGAACATCGTCCTTTTCTTTATCAGAAAGAAAATCTATTACATCCAACAGTGCAGGCTTTTCAACAACCTGACAAGAAGTGCCTCTCCCTAGCATATCGTTAAGCTTTTTATATCTTTTATTGAGATCATTGAATTTATCCTCGCATTGCTGAGGTGAGACATGATAACCCCTCTCAGCCATGACCTTGGAAACAGATTTCCACTTACCCTTCTTCTGTAACACGGCAAATTTCCTTCTTCCACTTCCACTTCCACCACCATCGCCAGTTACATCCTCACCAATATAAGAAACAGCGGTTATCAGAAGTTTTACCATCTTATCGGTCCATTTCACCCGCTGCCAAGGCGATCCTTTCTTCCCTCTACCAGCTTCATGGTGACAATCAACACCATCCTCGGTAAAGCTCGGCTCGTCTTCCTCACTCGCTGAGTTTTTGCTTCTGTCTCCTTTACTAAACTCTGTCATTGAAATGGTTTGGTCACAATTCTGCAGGGTTCCCATTGTAAGAGGGAAAACATCATGAACTGTGGAGTGTACAGAAGACCCTTGACGCGGATGACTTTGATGTTGGTGCATGGTATGGGGATGTTGTGCTTGATGCTGAACCCGAATTGATCCCGGCAAATTAAAGCCACCAAAAGATGTTCCACCTTGAATTATACCTCCCTGGGGCAAATTCCCTTCCATAGCTTCGCATAAACCACAACCCAAATCAGACGAATGAACCCATTAGACCTCAAATCCTAGTTCCAACCCAATTTCTTTCAACCCTTTTCACATTACCTACATATTGAACCCATGCAAACTCATTTACGGTCAATCATCCAACAGCTTTTTCATTTTCATCTACGACCCTTGATCTTCAAGTAAAATTAGCCACCAATTTAAAAGGAACAAATCTATCTCACAAACATCATTTCACAGAGACCAATATCTCAAATCCACACACAAAAAAGAAAAACTATCACGCCAACAGAGGGGGACAACTCCAAAGAAATACCCAGATGCAAAACAAACGAATAGGGTTCAAAAAGTGCAGAAAAACAGCATAAAAACCTTCAAGGCTCGTCAACAAGGAAGCCAGGTACTAATCTGCCCATAATCTGAAAAGAACTGCACTCCCAGAAGCCAAAAAAAAGGACCTTTCTGCAACCAATCCCAGAATCCAGAACCCAAGATCATGAGAAACACATCTCCTATCAAGCAGAGAAAGAGTCGAAGGCTGTGAAAACTGAAAAGAAAACCACCAAAAAGGAAGAGTATCAGGACAACCAAGTGAAGAACATACTCAGAAAAGGCGTGTATTCTAATCAGTGAATCACCTTTTGTTATTTAATGAAACGTTACAAAAAAAATCAATAAATTAATTGAAACACTAATTACCATATAATTGTTATTCAACACTCGGCAGCAGTCTGTTTAGAAATGATGTAGAAAAGAAAATTGGCAGCTAGACCCTTATTTCTCTCAAGATAAAACAGAGAAAACTTAGAACTTTTGTCGAGTATTTGCAGCATTAATTTTAATTTAAATTACCATTTTCCGCAACAATTTTCGTCATTTTCAATAATGGACAAGTTAATAAACAGAAATTATAATTTTAGTTTCCAAAAATCACCAATAAACATATTAGATTAGAAGAGTGTTAGTGATATGTGAAACTAGTTTAATAGTTGTTATAGATACAACGTCAGACAGACGATGTAAAGAAAGAACCTTAACAGGTTCAATGTATTCAGAGATATAGTGGGTCCTCCAAAGGCAAGTCGGTCTCATTCAAAACAATACACATTATATACTATTTTTTTAAATAATTGAATAAAAGGCGCCAAACATATATTATAGTCGGTACAAAATTATGTCTGGTCTCTTTTGTTGCAACTTGGCAGTCCAACAGATATCTAAATCTAATCTAATCTCCAACAATTCCGGTCTAAGCATAAGACAAGACAATCTCATGTTCATGCATCTTTTTTTTTCATTTAATATATTCACTCTCCCTTTCATTTCAAAAGTGTGATAGTAAATAAATCTTCACCCCTCCTTTTTAGACCTTGAGAAAAGTGATTAAATTGTTAATAACACTTGGGAATACATCATTATAATTCACAAAAAGGTCCTCATCCAATCACTTTATGCTTACAAATATTTTTCAATTCATATAATGATATATAGACTTAAATATATTTTTTTAGTTTATTTGATATAGTAATTGTTTTAATCTTAAAAAAATTGTAAGATCTAGTGTTTTGAAGAAAAAAGATTATAGTTGCTTTCTAGTTTTTAAAAAACAAAAAGTGGTTCTAGAAGACCTGTTGGTCAATGAAAACAAGAAAATCATGTTTTTGTTGGTAAGTTATGTTTGCTGAGAGAACATTGTGCTAGTTTTTGTGAGGACTAGAAAAAAAAAAGGCAATGATAACTTTTGAAAAAAGTTGTATTTTTTTAAATTAAGATTTTGTCAAATAAGAAACTAGAAGTATGTTTAAATATATATTCATAAAAAAAATGTGCTATGGTAGATATTTTATAGTTTTAGTTTAGTAAATATAAATGTGTAAATTATTTATTACTAAAAATAACACTTTAAAATTAGGTACCACTATCATTAGTAAATAACAAAAAACTGATAAATTTGTCATTAGTAAAAATTAACTACTCTCATAATTTGATTGTTTTTATTATAAACTAGTGAAATGCATCCGTGTATATGTATTTTCTTATTTTACTCAATTTTCATGATGATAGAAATTTAATATACATACAAAAATAATCTTACATGCATACAAAAATAATTTTGGATGAGTCAAAATTAAAAAACAAAAAATAATATGTAAAAGAAAAATGATGAATTGATTAAACAATCTCTTTTTCTTTTTCTCTGGTTTGAGTTTTTCCTCTTCTTCAAATTTTTTCTCTTCTTTCCTTGGTAGTTTTGGGATCATAGAGTATAATGATATTCACGTTAAGGTTTGTATTGATATGATGGTAGATACAATAGATATGGTTTTACCAAAGAATATAGTTGCTTAAAATGGAGTGAAGAGGGTGATTAGAAATAAAGGTTATTTTATCTTATATGTGAGATTTGGTGTGGAAACGTGTGAGAGCATACTCTCTCTTGCCATTATTATCTTAAAATAAGGAATTAATGGAATAGTGAAGAGTTAACATATAAAAACTGTACATTAATATTAATTTAAAATTTAAAAAATATTCTTTTTAAGTAATTTATATGAAATGACAAAATACTTCATTGTACTAATAAAATGAGATATATTAAATAAGGATAAAATCGAAAAAAAATTATGTACATAAAAAACAATTATAATGAAGAATCCATTTATATATTGGTATAGTTGAAGTTAAACACAATAGTTAACAAATCAGAGAGTTTAGATATTTGGTTTAATAATCTAACTCATTAACTGCACCTTCTACTTGGAGACTGTTAAAAAGTTAAAAAATTATTCATTAATTATAATTTTGAGATAAATAGTAAGTGAAGAGCAAGATTAAAAAAATATAGTAGATGAGGAATATTAAACATGTCTAATAAATAATTGAGAATCTTACTTACTTCCATATGTTATAAATTGAAAAAAAAAAGTTTTTAGTCTGTAGACTTTTTTGTTATTTTTGGTTTTAATTTCACTATACACATTTTATTCATTTGATCATGTCTTAAAACAATGATGATAATGGTTTTCATATTAATAGTGTTATTGTTTAGTTTACGTGACTAATATTCACTAATATGAATGAAGTGTTGTAAAACGAAGTAGATATTGCAAAATATCTTAAAAACATTGTGAACCCACGTGCCTAGAGTTGCGGAAGATTTTGGAGGAAGTTGATTGAAGATGTCAAATGCTGTTATGAGTGCAACAAGAAAATAAATTAGGTGCAACAGCAAATTGAAATTAGCTATGGAGATGGAAAATATCTTTGCTTCCTATCCCTATATAAAGAGGGGTTCCATCCTCTCCAAATGCACATCTCTCTCATTCACTCTCTTCATCTTCTTCACCCACCGTGAAGCTTCTTT
>Ga0123342_1002104_pt1 | contig 33377 bp, 20 predicted proteins | sample Turbeawhitnodule_FD_89960 | JGI IMG/M metagenome (GOLD analysis project Ga0123342, IMG submission 89960) | Root nodule microbial communities of legume samples collected from Mexico - Turtle bean Mexico white nodule | ecosystem: Host-associated > Plants > Roots > Nodule | place: Mexico: Nepantla... | reverse complement strand
TGAAAGAATAATATAAACATTATAATAAGGCCCCTGAAAGGATAATATAAACATTGTAATAAGGCCCAATTAAGATAGAAACCTGCATGAGGGGGTGTATAAATAATAAAAAGGTGTAGAAAGTAATGCATAAGGCCCATTAAAGAAAACCTATAAATAGGAGGTCAGCGTAAGAAAAAGGTAAGAGTGATTTTATCTGAAAACTATTGAACTATTTCTGACTTTGGCATCGGAGCGACTTGCAGGTACACTTTTATTTGGTTCCAGTGTTCTTGGTCCCTGTTGTAAGAACACTTTTATTTTGTGATGTTTATATAAATATATTTTTAGTTTTAATTATCCGACTAGAATGATAATTTTATCCGGGGTGTTACATTTGTTATATTGTTTTATAAAAAATTACGAAAAAATAATTCAAATATGAGAAAAACTTAAAATAGTTTATAAGAACGTTTATTTGAAAATGGGGTCAATAATAGGAACCACGAATTATATATTTATTTAAATGTATGCGTTTCAATATTAATCTATACAATTTAAAATTTCTTTGTTAATGAACAACTTTATAAAATATAATACATAAATATGCAAATATACTAAAATATATTTTTTTTATCAACAATAAAAGATAAATAAATATGAACCACTTGAGGGTGGTCAAACCCTTATACATAAACACAACCATAACCTTTAACCTTATTAGGCAAACTCACAAATAAGCCTAACAGAAAACACCTATCTAAATTCAGAGATAATCACTTAAGGCGCTCAAGCTTACATCTAAAAAGAGTACATCATGAGAGCATCCCGATACAAACAAAAGGGTCAAGACACCAATCAGAAAAGGAAAAAAAAACGCAGAATGTGACTTTGATGTGATCCACACCCAAGCCTTTAATTGAAGCAAAGTAAAAACTTCCACTACATCCACTACACCCCCTTTAAATATTACTCCGTTTCTATGCTTCAAAACCTCATTGGCTACTGCGATCCAAATCACTCCCCAAACCTCATTTACCGAAGCAGACACATTACACATCCTAAAATGAGAGAAGTTTAGCAGTGGGACGTTGTGAAACGCACTCTGCACCCCAGCCATACTTAGCAATGGTTCCACAACAACCATGCAAATCTACACTAAAAAAACAAATGGGTACTAGTCTCCTCCTCAACCCCGCAAAGACTACACATAGAGCTTACTACTATGATCCGTCGCTTTCCAGATTAGCCTTAGTGGCTAACTTATCTTCCAACACCCTTCAAGTCGTAACTAGTGTATAAGGTACAACTTTAACTTTCCAAAACTTCTTAAACATCGTAACATTCTCCCTTGCGCTAACCCCCCTTAGACGATGGTAAGCAGATTTGACCGTGTACCCAAAACCCTCCCCTTCCTTCCACACCCACCTATCCTCCTTTTCCAAGTCAAGACTCTCAACTTGGACTTCTTGAGAAAGTAGACCCGCTAGTTGCTTCTCCCATTCAAATAAATTCCTTCTCCAGACAAACTTCCACTCCCACTTTCCGTTGTTCCAATATGATGTGAGTTGATTTTAGGATTGTTCATTTGATTAGTGACACTTTACTTAGATTTAGATTTTAGGAAAAATATAGGTGTCAAGCCTAAGGAAAATTCCCACTGGACATTAACTTAACAAGTGTTAAGTAGATGTGAAGGTCCATTTTCATAAGACCAAAGGAAAAAACACAATTAATGGTGAGAATGAATGACAAACATAGGTGCGGAATTTAAGAAAACACAAGGTGAGCAATACATGGACCAAATTGAATTAAAGGAAGCAAAAACAAGAATAAGACATATTTTGGAATTGAAAATAGGAATGGAAATGGAATGGAAAAAGATGAGTGAAAGGAAACTTAGGAGATATGGAATTGTGAAAGGAGCACGCCACTTGGATGGTGAATTGAATCCAAGATAAGTGTAGATGCCGCCACTTGAGAGCTCACAACACTCACAAGATAAGACCAAGGTTTAGAGAGACAATGCCACAAACTCTAACACAAATTATGTATAGTAACTTTACTCTTCATTCAACATATCAATACATGAGGTAGGTCTCCCTATTTATAGATTTAGGAGCCTTGGAAAAGAAGAAAAAAGGGTAGAATGGGAAAAGGGAAAAAAAGTGGGCAGCCATAGGGTTTGACTAAGTCAATCCCGTATTCTAGGCTTATCCTTCTAGAAACTAGGTCAAAATGCCTTCAAATGGGATAGGAACAAGCTAGAATGCTACCCACACACCCTACTATGCTAAAGGCACTTTATTCTAACTTATTTATACTATTTGGACCCCTCATTGGAGCCTAATTTATTTACAACATTTTCTAAATATTTAAGAAGACTAGTGGGAAGAACTTCAAGTGCTTTGGACCTTGTCCAATACTCCTACTGATGAGGTCTTCCTTTGATTGTTGAGATGACCCTTCATAGTTGACATCCTTGGTCATCTTCTTATGGACTTGGTTTTGACATCCACCCCCATAAGAAATTCCTTTGGATACTCACGATCTCGTTTGCCACCGCAACATGCATTTTAAATAGAGATAGATAGAATAATGGGATAAAAGACAATACTGACTTAATCAGACAAATCCTCCGCCAAAGACAAGAATCTATCTTTCCACCTACTCAATCTTCTCTTCAGTCTATCAATCACTCCAGCCCAAAACGCCTTTCTCTTATAATACCCACCTACCGACAAACCCAAGTATATAAAAGGAGTTGTCATGACTTCGCAATTAAGAATCGTCACAAAACGCTGAATCATTATTTTCTCAACCCCAAAACCACCTATCTTTCTCTTCATAAAGTTCACCTTAACTCCGAAAGATACTTCAAAACAATTCAATGTCGCCTTTATATTGAAAACACTTTACCTTCACTTTCTCCCTACCAATCTCTAGGCTATCAATCAAATTTTTCTCGACTGCCATCCTAGACACTTCCGCCAAACCTTTCGCCGCGATAAGAAACAAAAAACGAGCTATCTCCCTGCCAAAGTCCTTTCTTCGGAAAGAACTCCCTGGTCGGACTACCGTTAACAAGAACTGACACAAAAGCTGACTCTAAACATCCCTTTATCCATCGAATCCATTTTCTGCAAAATCCAACCCTTTGTAACATATAATAAATGAACTTCCATCTCACATAATCGTACGCCTTCTCAAAGTCCACTTTAAAGAAGATGCACATTTTCTTCCTTCTTTTCATCTCATCCAACACTTCATTGGCAACTAACACGATGTCCAACAAACATCTCATCCAACACTTCATTCACCTTTTTCAAACGTAATGACAACACCTTCGAAATGATTTTACAAGCATCTGACCAACGAAATAGGTTTAAACTCTCCAAGCTGCTGCGAATTTTCATTCTTTGGAATCAGACATAAGAACGAGGCATTTGAACCCCGAGGCCACTTACCGCTGAACTCGAAATCCTTCACCGCCGCCATAATGTCCACTTTAATGAATTCCCAACAGAACTTTATAAAACCCATATTAAAATTGTCTGGACCTGGACTCTTTGAGCTATCACAACACCACACTGTTTCCATAATTTCCTCTTCTGAAAAAGCTCCAACTAACATCTGATTATCCACCCCAGAAATAAAGTTAAAACATACATTATCTAACTTAACCAACAACTCTTCGTTCCCGTCAAATCTAGCTTCAAAAAAATATCTGACCATATCTTTAACTTCATCTTTATTCTCACACCAGTGCTCTAGCACCCATACAACTCGTTCTTAGCCCTCCTCTATTTAACATATGAATGAAAAAAATTCGTATTATTTTTTACTATGCTGTTATTTAAAATTAGGGAAATGATTGTATTTTAAATATAAAAAAAATAACATTATAAGGTTATAATGTAGAGAAATTAATATATTAATCACAGTCCTTAGTTATATGAAACTGAATCATGTATTGAAAAATCCTTATATTTAATTATTATTGTTTTAAAAACATATTTCAAAGAAGCCAAATTAGAAAATATTAATATAATTTCTAAATTATTTTTAAAAAAAATATGGTAAAATTTAATTAAATCCAAGAATGTTTTGAGTTATAATTTTATTTGATGAGTAAAGAATTAAAATTTAGGATATCAGTAATAATAAGGTTAAAATTTTAAAAGAACATTATACAATTTCTATGTTAGTGTGCATTAAATGAATTCATAGTTTACATGGAATGAATAAAAAATGTAATCCCATGTGATAAGTTAATTAGAGTTGTTTAAAACTTTGAAATTTTTTATTACTTAAATGCATGCATAGGATAAAGTCGTAAAACAACAACGGGAGTGTGACGAGTACGACAGAGATACATCAATCACATCACACGGTAATCATGCTTCTTCTTCTTTCTTTTTCTTTTTTTTTTCAATATTTCATTATTAATTTCATGCCACCAAATCATGGTGCCTAGGGAATGTATTACTTAATCTATTTATTGTTATTTTAATCGTAAGAGTTGCATAAGATTCACATGTCCTCTGTTTTATTTAAGGTACTCAGCATATTCTGTTTTCACGATTACCATTCTTCCTCCTCCTTTAGACAACAATTTTTTTGTTTCTCCGACAACTTCTTCATTAATCGAACGCTCCTGTCATGGAGGAAGTTAACGGTGTATACCTTGTTTCTTTATCGTACTCATTTTTTTACTTTTTTTTTTTTGTTAAGTACATGATTTAGTTTTTCCAGATTCCTATTTTTTTCGGGTGTGATTGTACGATTATGTGTTTTTCTTGCTTACCCTTTTCATGGTTTTGTGCTTTGCATTGATTTTTTTGAATCTTTTTGCAATATGTGCGTGCTACATTTTGGTTTTGTTATGATATTTACAGAGCGTTGAATTCTTTTGGGACTTTGTATTAGAAGTAATGAAGTATATAAAGTCACCAGGGAAATATGAAGTTTCATAGGATTGATTACATGCATCCTTGAAAATTGAAATTCCCTACCTAATTGAACAACAGAACAAGTATTGGATATTTAGAATATAATGTTTCATTTACTTCGTTGTGTTTATTTATTTTTCTTTCTTTTCTTGATTCTTTCAGTTGTGGAAACTAAAGATGGGACTGTCTCAGTAGCTTCTGAGTTTGCTGGTCACCATGAAGGTAATTCTTTTGCATAGTTTAGATTTCTTGTTGCAGTTTTGCTCGATTAGTTATCCATGGCTGACTTCATTGATGCATTTAGGTTTAATGCCTCATATTTCTTGATATTTTTGTGGTCAATTTTTATATTTGTTTCAGATGTCAGAGGTCCTATGCATGTCTCATCATTTCATCAATAGAAAGAAACCTGAATTTAGTATTCATAGGGCAAACATTAGGCTTGAAAACAAATGATGTATTATATATCTAATCTTTCAAAGCCTGTTTATGTAAATCAACATGTAAAGCATCAGTTGGAGTTTTTGTTTGCTTGCTTGATATTTTGTACCAGTCTCTTAATTGCTTTTCTTTTGATGTGGTCGTTGCTTAATTAGTTGTGCAGGATACAGACCACAAATTTGTAACGAAAGCTGTTGAAGAAGCATATAATGGGGTAGATTGTAAAGATGGAGGCCCATTTGGTGCTGTTATAGTTTGTAAGGGTGAAATAGTTGCTAGTTGCCACAATATGGTTCTGAGAAACACAGATCCAACTGCTCATGCTGAGGTGACAGCAATAAGAGAGGTTGGATTTTGAATAGGCAAATGATGCCCTTGTACAACATGAAAAACATTTTCTTTTAGTAAATATTTGTGTTTTTCGGACTCAAACATATTATTGGTTTATTTTTTCAAGTGTCGATTTTGTTGTCTCTTATGTCCTGTGTTTTTAAATGCAATGATACTGGTTTGTTGGTGGATATTCAAGATTTTTACCAAAGGGATCTACTGATTAAGAATTTACAATCTCTGATAGAATGGTTGAAACTTGAAAGGATGGATCATAATCATAACAGGCAAGATTTCATCGAATATACCACTCAAACCTCGGACATCCGTTTGTTTTAGCTCATTGGGGGCAATTATCAAGCACTCTTTGAGATTATTTTTAGGACATGTGCTCTAAACAACTAGTTTTGAGATCTGATACATGTAGAACAAAATCATGTTAGTATTTAACACATCACCATTTAACCTATGTTTCTTAGTTTCAGTGAACTCCTTCTGGGAAGTGGTTAAATCCTTGTTAGTATTTGTTTAAATTTTAGATAGGATGCCTAAAGATTTGACCAGATTATACTTTATGCAAATGGTATAAGGCTATGCACGCTTTAGGGGTACTGATTTCTGTTTAAATTTTAGTGCGCAGACTATGTCTTAGATGAAAATGTTGCTGCGTTGTGAAGAATTTAAATGTATACTTGAAAATGCTACTAGATTTGATACCTCGCTTTAAGAACAACAGGTTTATAATTAGACAAGTTGTTGGCTGGTGGTTAAGGCTTTAACTTCCAAAAGAACTGAAATGTGATTGAGTTACTCTGCATGTTTTGTTTTTTTATAATTTAGGTGTAAGAAACATTATGCAGTGAATGATAAACAAAAACTAACAAATGCAATGTTTTCTTTACAGGCATGTAAGAAGCTTAACCAAATAGAACTTACAGACTGTGAAATATTTACTTCCTGTGAACCTTGTCCCATGTGCTTTGGTGCAATCCACCTTTCTCGAATTAAGGTTGGAAATTGCAATGCCCTGATTTTCCTATGTGTTTCCTTTATACCACATTTATCATATTTAGAGCTAACTCATTATAGTATTCTTTTGTAACAGAGGTTAGTTTATGGAGCAAAGGCTGAGGCAGCAATTGCTATTGGGTTTGATGATTTCATTGCAGATGCACTGCGAGGTACTGGATTCTATCAGAAAGCAACACTGGAAATCAAAAGAGCAGATGGTAATGAAGCCATGATTGCTGAAGAGATCTTTGAGAAAACAAAGACAAAATTCCAAATGTATTAGACCTGTCATTTTTCACATTGGGCTAATCAGGATTCCTTCGTTTAAATCATTGAAAGTGGATTGAGCTCATTTGAATACACACGATACAATTTGAACTGTATTAGATGATGACTATATCATTGTCAAAGTATTATATGTTCACACCAGGGTATTATCTAATATTAATACACCCCTTTACTTATTTATCATGTTACTGTTGTTGATGACATCAAGCTTTTATATTTCCTGAAGCTACGTTTTCATGGACAAACATGCCTTGGTAACATAGGCTCAAGGGTTTATAAAAACAGAGAAGAGAAAATAGAAACAAATGTTTCTGTAGGGTGAGTTCTCTGTTAGGACTAGTAGAATAGAATAAAGTGGGTGGTTTGTGTACTTCCAAATTCTAATATAATCATTAGAATTGTGCTTACATATTGGGAGGAACTCTACACCTTTCAAAACTCTTAAAAACTGTGAGGAAGTCTACACCGTTCAAAACCTAGGTAGTACTATGGATACGGACACTGACACGATACGGATACAGACATGAAGATACGTATAATCTTTAAAATGTAAGATACGAGGACACACTGATCTATATATTATATAATTTTAAATTATATAAATTGAAAATAAATATTTATGTGCAAATGTATGTTCCAGATTCTTTTGGGAGCAGGAAGATTTTTTTATGATTGGTTCAAAAGAATTTGTTCTTATTTTTATAATCATAATAAAAATTTATTCAATAAATTTGAGTTTTTAGAAAGTTATTGTATTTATACCTTTTAAAATTGTGTTAGAATCGTGCTATAATTTTCAAAAATCCAACAAATATTTTTTTGAATTGAACACTTATGAGCCGGTTTCATGAGGTTGAGTTAAACTTAAAGTTTATTTCGTAATATGGTATCAGAGTCATTTTGAACCTATCTTAGCGAGTGTTTGTTGGGCTTATCAGGTCACCCTCGGACCACCTAGATGTAAATGAGCCAGTTTTATAAGGTTGAGATTTTTTTATTAGTTTTTGGTAGATTGTTTTATTAGGTAGTTGTTTTATCTTCTTCAACATAGTCTCAAAATTACTTTACTTTGTTTTCAATGGTTAACTATAATTTTTTTTTTTTACTTTTAAATTTAAGTATTTAAGTATTGAGTATATCAGAATAACATATCCAGTGGTTTCTAAATTATACTTGCACCCCTTTTTTAAAATAAAGGAAAAATTTGTATATAATTAAAAAAAATCTGAATGCTAGTGTAATTCGAGAAAGTTTTAGAGAACATCGGTGCCGTGTAAATTACTATATTTTTTTTTATTAAACATCAATATACAATAAGTTAAATATTTTATCATTGATTTAAATTTATTTGATTAATTTATATATGATTTTCAAATCACCTAAAATATTTTTTTAGAAAAATATATGATTTTAATATTTTCATTATCATTGAAATCATTTTACGCTATTTAAATTAATTTCACTAATATTTATTTTTTAAAAAATATATGATTTTAATATTTTCATGATCATTGAAATCATTTTACGCAATTTAAATTTAATTTCACTAATGTTTCTACATAAATATAATTTTTTTTTCATTGGACAAAAATAATACATTTAAACAAAATCAAAGTTTTTAAAAAGATTTATCAACTATTTTATATTATAAAAAGAGGTTTTAAACTTAAAAAAATAAATAATGACCAACAATTTTTACTTTAAATTCTAAATTTTTATTTTTAACTTTTAATATGAAAGAAAAGTTGTGTGAAACATATCCCAACTCTAAGCACCTTTCAAAGGTTACTTCAAGGGTTACTCAAATATTTATTATTTTGTTCAATTAAGACTTATTATTAAGGTAAAAACTATAATTGATAATTAGGTACAAGTTGCTGTTATACTCATAACAATTCAAATGTTCTGATTGAATTGTGACTCGGGACTATCCACAGTGAGATATATGCCACGCTGAATGACTAGTTTTTTTTTTCTTGATGATCAACAATTTAATATCATTTTTTCTATGAGAGGAAAGGGGCTTAAATTTGTATTTTTTTATTTATATTTTTATATTAATCATGATGGTTATAAATAGGCAATTATTTATACTTTTATGCCATATTTTGTCTTTTTGGAGTAACTACAACAATCTTGGGATAATCTTATGCAGATAATTGTTTTCGTAAATACATATAAGAAACTTGGTGTGAACTTTCCAAGAGACTTCCTAAGTGTTGAACGCATAGATTTTGTCCCCTTGTTAGGCAGAGCACTGACCAAATGTTGAACAGTCAAACAGAAAGGTTGATAAAAAAGTGAAGGAAAAAGAATGAAATTTTATAGGAACGAGTTTTTCAAAGAAAGTTGAATCCAAATTAATGATGAATAGAGTTTGTAAGTTGATGGAAGGAAATGTTGAGCGGTTATTGCGGTGTTTGGCAGGTCAATGCAATGAAGAAAAATGCAAAAGCTTAACTAAATTAGCAACAATCATATGCACGAGTTTACCTCAAAACTTGTTGTGTTTGGGTATTTGCAGTCAAATATGTTTGGTTGAATTGGTCTTGTTTGAGTGTGAAGGTGGTGGCCAGCGCCGCTTTCCTTTACCACCTTATTCTTTTATTTTTCATGACTTTGAAGCAAAGTTCTTTTTGATCCTTTTCATTTTGAAGGAGTAAACCCAATGCCCCACACTACAAGCCAACCAACACAACCCAATTCTTCAATATTGGTCTGTGTGTCCTGTTGCCTCTTCTGTTTGCTTCTTTTTGGATTGCTGTCAGACAAAACAAAACAGACTTCACTTCTGAATAGAAAATAGAGAGGGAAGACTCTTCTTTTGTTCGTTGAATTCAGCCTCTCTTCTTGTTGGATCCAACTCTGACCAGTGAAAAAAGACGAAGCTAATCACAGATTCCAACCTTAGCGTCATTGTTGCTAATAATGATAATATTATTGAAATAATTGAACATATTGGTCGTTTGACCGAAAGCTATAAAAAAAGTATAATCATGTGAATGATATGAAGTTTTGCATTCCGTACCAGTTACGTTCGAGTGTCTACCGTTCCTTCCTGTCACTCTGATGATGATGTTTCCTCCAAGGTAAAATATTATTTATTGGAAAATTATTATTAAAATAAAACACATCCACATAGGTATGTTAATTAGAAAATATTGAAATTTGGATAATCCTGATTTAGGTGCATTGTGTTTATCTAGTGACGCGAGTACACAAGTTTTTCCCTTGGTGGTGATGCCCATCACTGGCAAAGTCAAAGTGATTCTAAATTTTCATCAAACACGCGCAAAGAATGATTTTTTTTCCAAGTCTTCTTGAGGATTCTGTCTATTATGTTGGAGCCCTTGTCATTTCACAACCCTAAATCACTAATTTTATATTTAAATATAGGTTGAAAATGACAAAATTAAAATAAAAACATTACCTTATATTTGAACTTTGAACAGTAGCATTTTCAGTGATATATACATACGTCGGATTATACGGTCAATTCTTTCTTTCTTTTTAAATAAATAAAACCCCAGAATGCCTGTTAGTAGGGATTTATTGAATTTCTTTTACATAATAAAATCTATTTAAGAGATTGATATATGGTTGATAAAGATTTTCCATATATTTGAATGAAGCTGTTGATTTTCTTTGTCGATATGTTAGATAAATAACATATATAAAATTAAATATTTCTTTTGGGAAAAACAAAGTTCGTTATTAGTATGAATTAAAGAAAATATTTTTAATAACATTGGAAGGTTATGTAGACATAGTCTAACGCAATATTGTGTAGTCTATATATACTACATAAGAGTCTATATATATAAGACCTAGATTAAAAAATTAATAAAAAAATCTACCAAATCTGCATTATGATATTTCTCACTATTATTAAATAATTTGTACTAGATAATCCTTCACTTCATTTCATTAAAGAATCTAATCATTTTATTTAGCTCTTAAAGCAAATCATCTATTAAACATGATTTAGAGTTAATCAACACAATTTTCCATCTTAACTTCAAATCATGTAAGAGTTCTCTATATCATTTTTATTTATCCTTAAACAAAAAATTAATATGCTCCAAGCACGGTTTGAATTTTGATCTTAATAAGAATTTTGTAAACATATATACGTGATTCTCCTGTGAGACTATCTTTCCGATTCTAACCTCTCTAGACTCAACAACATCTCTCATGAAGTGCAATATAATATCTATGTATTTGGTTCTCTCATGGAAGATCTGATTATCAACTAGATGTATGACACTTTGACTATCACAATGAATAGTCACACAGTTTTGCATAATACCCAACTCTCCAATCATTCCATTCAACCACAGTGTCTCATTCATCCTCTCTGTGAACGCTATATACTCTTTCATGTAGTAAAAAAAGTCACCACTGATTGCAATTTGGATTTCTATCAACCTACAATTTCAAACAATGTAAAAACATACCCAAAAAGTGACATTTTGGTATCAACATTCCTTGCAAAATTAGTGTCTACCAACCCCTGTATAGCAGTTTTGTTATGCGTAGGACCGTCTATATACTATACTAAAGGATATTGTTCCATTCAAATATCTTAACACCATGGAAAAGGCTCCCAATAAACACATTAAGGATCTACCATGAACTTGTTAACCACACTAACAACATGCACCAAATCTAGTCTGCTATAGACCATCTCATACATGATGCTCTTTACTCCATTAGCACAAAGTAGTCTTCATCTCTCTCATCCTCAAAATTAGGAGCTTGGGTAACTAAGAGCCTTGTGTGGTGTCGTAAAGGTGTTTATACAGGTTTAGATTCATGCATCCTAAAACTCTTTAATCATCTTCTGCAAGTATCCCTACTAAGATAGACACAATATCCCAACCGTGTGATCCTTTTGTATGTTCATCCCCAGTATTTTCCTCGTGGGACCAAGATCTTTCGTTTCAAACTTTGAACTTAATTTTTCTTTGAGCTCCTCCAATTCATTTTTATATTGGTTGGCTATAAGGATATCATCTACATATAAGAGTAAAAACACCGTAGACTTTTCTTCTCTTTTGAGGATATAGACATAGATACCATAATTATTCCTTTGGAACGTTGAATACCTTAGGAAGTCATTAAATATCTTACATCACTTCCTTAGACTCTATTTCAATCCATAAAATGATTTCTTAAAAAAAAACACATCTTCCACTCATCTTTAACAAACCCTTCAAGTTGTTGCATGTATATAGTCTCTTCGAAGATTCCATTTAGAAAAGTTGTTTCACGTCTAACTGTTATAACATCAGATTATACTAGTTAATAATATACATCAAAATCTTTATGGAATAATATTTTACCATAGGTGAAAAGATCTCTCAATATAGTATACTCTATCCAATTGTGTAAAAAAATTTGCCACCAATCTAGCCTTCAACTTTTGTCCCTCCCCACTTGATATTTCCTCCTTCTTCTTGAACAATCATTTAGCTCTTACTACCTTATGGTTTCTTGGTAGATCAACAAACATCCATATGTGATTCTTCCTTAGAGATTTAATCTCCTCCTTCATGGTAACCTACCATTACTGATCTTTTATGCCTTTTATAGCATCCTAAAAGTTTATAGGCTCCGAACCTTATATCTCTTTAATTGTTGTCAATGCAAAACTGATAAGGTCAACATATCCAAACCTTTGTGTAGGTTTGATCATTCTTTTCTCCCTATCACATTTAAGTTGATAGTACAAGTTAACTTTTTCACGTATGGGCCTTCTTGAGTAAAAGCTAGAATGTTGGTTTACATCATCTAATGCATCATCTTGTAACACTTTCAAACGATCTAATCCATCATTAGAAGGATCCATCTTAGCATTGACTTTCTCCTTCCGTTTATCTGGATCCATACACATCATAGTCATTCAAGTTTCATCGAATGTGATGCCCTTGCTAACAAAACATCTAACCTCTTCAGGCTCCAACCTTCATAGGTTATACTGCTTTCCTCCTTTTATGTATCTAATGAAGATACAACTCTCAACCCATGTTTCAAGTTTGTCCTTCTTGACATCTACAAATGCCAAAGCATCAACACCTTCAAATTTTCATAATCTATTGGCCTTCCACTCCCTACTTCAATGGGAGTCTTGCAATTTAGAGTAGACAAAGGACTTTCGTTTATGAAGTAGACGATAGTGTTTCCAGCTTCTCCCCATAAGGACTTAGGCAATCCAATTCTTTGCAACATATATTTCACCATCTCCAAAATGAGTTTGTTCATCTTCTCAGTCAACCCATTTTTTGTAATGTACTTACAACAGTTTTATGCCTTTTTATACCTTCTACCCTATAAAACTCCTTAAACAACTTCAATCCATTGTTTGTCCTAAGAACCTTAAACCCTAGTTTTACTTTTCAAGATATAGATCCACACCCTCCTTGAGTAATCATCTATGATACTGAGGAAAAAAAACCCTCTATCATAAGTCTGAGCTGGCATTGGAACCCATAGGTCTACATGAGCAAACTTAAAAAGGTTTTTTGGACACATGTTTACTAATCTCAAACTTCAATCTATATGATACTTTTTTCAGTACGTAGTGATCACAAAAACTCCAACCTCATCCTATCATCTCCTAATTGGTTATGCTTCTCTAACTCTACTAAATTCTTCTCACTTATGTGTCCCAACCTTAGATGCTAACTTCATCTTATCATGCATCGTCTTATTAGCCATAAATGATGTGCAATCACTATTGAATAGTTTAAGATGTAAATGGCATTTTTTTCTCCCATTTAGCAATTGTAGATGCTCCCCTTAGAATCTTTATAATTTCTTGTACAATCTTGTTTGTTAAACCAATGTAATGAAACACACTAATTGAAAAAAGATTCATCATAAGCTCTAGAATATATCTCCCTTCTTGCAACAACATCTCCTAATTATCAAACATCTTTAATTTGATAGACCCCATGTCATGCACCTTACAAGATTTATTGTTTTTAAAAAGAACTATTCCACCCTTTTCCAGTTCAAAAGTCTCAAAGAACTCCTTCACATGGCACATGAGATAAGTGCATCCAAGTCCATGATCTAGCTCTTCTATCTATCAAACACAGATGCCACTAATAGCCCTGTAGACTCATAGCTATCAGATTCTACAACAACATCAATAAATCTCTTCTTAAAATGAGATTTCTTGCATTTTTCATTTCTCTTCTTGATGTGAGTTGATTTTAGAATTGCACATTTTAGATGGTTTTTCTTAGATTATGATTTTAATTAGTAATGGTAGGTGAAACTCAATGAAGATTTCCACTGGACACAAACTTAACCAAGTGGTTAAGTAAGTGTGAAGGTTCTCTTCAAAAGAACAAAAGAAAAAACAATTACTAAGATGATGATTGCGGAAATTAAATCAAGACAAAGAAATGAATATAGATAATGACCAAAAGAAATGAAGAGTAATGGCAAAATTGAAAAGAAAGGAGTAAGGAGTAGAGGAGGCTTGGTGAGTGGAAAGAAATGACGAGGAATCACAACACTTGGGGAAGGAAGCTCCAAAATGAGTGAGGATGGAGTCGCCACTTGCAGCTATCTCTGCCAAGATAAGACTAAGAGAAAATATAGGAACACTCTAGACTCACTCAAATAGAGTTTCTTTACTTCAAAATTCAATGTGATTTACAAGAGGGGAGACACCCTGTTTATATATATGAGCGCCTTGGAGAGGAAGGGTAGGGGTGGAAATGACTGCAAGCTTCTAGAAACTAGATCAAATGTGAGTACATGAGGGAGTCTTCTAGAATCTAGGTCAAAGGTGAACACATGGGTGACACATGCTTTCTAGAAGATAAGCTAGCTTATTCTTCTTCTAATTGGGCCAATGTGAGCCCAATTGATTACAAATTAAACTTGTCTTAAAAAGACTAGAAGGAAAAATAATTGATACCCTGTCCCATGCTCGATTGTTCTTCTCCTGAGGATCTTTTGATGGCTGGTGAGGCCCCGTGTCTCCACCTGAGATATTTGACCTAGCCTTCAATAGTCCTTTGGGTTTGTGGTTAGCTTCTTGTAAAGTTGGTTCATATCACTTCTTTTGTGGAAAACTCAACTTGAAGTGACATTTCTTATGGTAGATGTAATATTCAACTATTGTCCAATCGTTTAACGAAAATTGTTTTGACTTCTTTCCCTTAAACTTTTTTCTTTCTTTCCATTCAATTTTGACACATTCAAACTTAACCCTTCATCCTCTCCCTTAGAATTTTGAAAGTTCTAAACCTTTGTAGCCCTTATGGATTTGCACCTCCTCAAGAGTAATGGTTTGCTCCTTCCTGAATAGCCAAGCATCTTTAAAATTTTCATATGTCTTAGGCAAGGCGTTAAGAAGAAGTAAATCTTTATCCTCATCATCAAGCTTCACCTCAATCTTCTCCAGGTCATCCAGAATCTTGTTGAAATCCGATAATTGTCCCACCCTATGAATTGGTGTTGTTTCAACACATAGTATGTGTGCTAAAGACTTAGTCATATACAATGACTCACGTTTCACCCAGATCGACATGGCAGTTTTCTTCGTAGCGACTTTCCTTTGTGCCTTATCAGCAAGACACAAAATTATGGAGCTCATGACTTTTTTGATCATGCCAACCTTCTCCTTTCGAGATGTAGATGCTAACATGTTCGTCTCACCCTTCAAAGCATCAACACAACCTTATTGTATCAAGATTACCTCAATATTGATTCTCCACAATCCAAAGTTGTTCTCCCTAGAAAACTTCTCGATGTCAAATTTGGTGTCATGTCTTTAACTTCTTGATTTTCTTATTCTCGTAGACAACACCAATTATTGGATTCACAACCATAACAAACAAGAAAACATAATAACAGACAAGAAAACACAATAACGAGACTAGAATAAAGTACCTTTATGAAGACTAAAAGATTCTATACACAAAGTACAATACAAAATGCAATACACTGTATAATCCATATACATAACAATCTCCACATAACACAATAATTTAGAGCCAATCATTTGATATTCCTTAATAAACAAAAATCAAATTAAAAGATTTATGTACATTAGTGAAATATCTATAGATAGAGTTAAATTAGATCATGTACAAATTTAATTTTATAAACTAAGTTAAACTAAAAATTCACCTTATAATATAATATTAAAATTTATCTTAATAAAATGTATTGATCTTATCGAATTATTTATTATTGGGCTGATAAAGTATTCACAACATATCTAGTGCTACACTGATAAAAGATGTAGAGTTATAAATGAAAAGAAATCTCAAATTTTTTGAGACTGGTTTTATATTATTGACCGAGCCTTTAAAGTCCATTTCCTAGTGAAATTGTATTTTACGTGATCGACATTGAAATTGAATTTTACGACCAAATGGTGACCCATACTCTAATAATTGATGGGCTCCATCCATGTCTTTGGTTGAATAAGCAAAGACAATGAAAAAAGAAGCATGACTTCCTTAAAGCCACAAAGAAGACATTACATGCACAAAATAATGGAATATATGATTAAGTTTTTCTTTTCTTGTGATTTTTTCTTTTTAATTCTTTTGAAGAATTTTCCATTTGAAAAAAATAAAATAAAAATTATATATTACTTCTCTTTCATTTCTTTAAACCACTTCTTTATTCAAACACCAGCACAACTACTAATAAGACAATACTTGATATACATGAAAGGTATATATACTTATTATTATTACTAAATATAAATAACTAGTATCATGTTTTAAAATCAAATAAACAATAATTTATAATTTTTTTATCACTGTATCTTATAACTTGATCCTTTATTTTAAATACTTTTTAATAATTCCTTTTATATTTTTTTGTTTGGATACTTTAGTGACTAAAAATATATCATTTTAGATATAATGATTTTTATATTTTACTAAAATTTGCTAAATATAATCATACCCACATCTTTTATCTTAGAATTATATTATTTATGATAAAAATTATACATTTTTATATCATTTCTAATATATTTTTCATTCATTTGGGTCAAAGATTTATTTTTATATTCATGTTTTAGTACGAAAACTTAACTAGACTGGTATTGGTAAAAGAAATTTTAAAAATAGTTTTAAAATAATACCAACTTGTAAAATAAAATTTATTGAAACGTGATTTGAATTTTAATAAAAAAAATAAAAATATTATATTATATGTTTAATTAACAAATGTATGCATTTTTTTTTTTTGTGTGAATTAGAGATGGAAAATAAACTTCTACTAGTTTTTTTTTTTATTTGAGAAACTCGTATCATGGAATTAAACAAATATGATATAAGTATATGTAATACCAAGAGAAGATGACTAAATTGTATCATATTCTTCATTCACATATTCATCTTATTTTAAATTATTAATATAGATTGTACTACACTTAGATTCTCTTGGTCTAAACAATTGAACATCCATAGTTGAATATCATTTGGATGTAGTTGAAGGACCTAACAAGTGTTCATTGGTATGATATGATTAACATAATCATGGTACAAAATGTTATCATAATATCTAGATTAACTCAATAAATCATCCTCATCCGACCAGTATATGAGGTCCACTTAGATCATATAAATATGTACTCCAATCAAGATGAATGTACGCATTGATTAGTATTTATTACTCTCAACCATTATATTTCAAATACTATAAGAGTACATTTTGTAGACACATCACCTTCACCTTCGCTCAAAACCAAAAATAAAAAACAATACAACTAAGACAAAGATACTGAAAAACATCAAGACCTTCCATACTCATAAAAAAAATAGATTTAAACACATAGAAGAATAGATCTTAAAATTTATTTAACCTTTATTTATGAATATAAGTGAAAATTTAAAAATATATATGACAATTATAAAAAAATTCGTAAAAGTTAAGTAGACATTTAATTTTTACATCTTATTAATATGAGTTTTTAATAAATAAAAACATATGCACTGAACCATTATCATCCTAATAAAAGTATTTCAGGCTAATTCAGCAGTACCCACTTTCTACTTTCTTATTAATGTCATTCCCATGCAAGGGAAACCAACCATAGTTCCCTTTCATTTTGTCGTGATGGAGCGTTGACATACGTTATTATATATACCTGCATTTCTACTTTCTACATAAATCTAAACACATTCAATGCATTTAATGCCTCAACCAACCAATCACATAAATATGGATCTTCTGACCAGCACAAATGAAGGGAACGCGTTTTAAGTACAGCACCATTTTCAGCTATTCTCACTCACCAATCTGAAACCAAAGAAAAAAACACACTGTTCACTACACTTTTAAAACAAATTTTTCATCTCCAACTTTTCTTTTAGGATTAATTATTTTATAAGTATTTTTAATTTAGTCTTTACTAAAAATATTATTCTATTAAATATTTTAAAAACTTATATTTTCACTTGGATCTCTATCGTTAGATTTGTCATTGTTTAGTGTAAAACATAGTTGTTATTTACGCGTCATTTTCATGAAAAAAATTATTTAATCAAGTTTTTAGTTTTTTATAAATTTAATTATTTTCAATTAATTTCTTATTAAAAACATTCACTCTTTACAAGTATCCAAAATATTTGTATTTTTTAATTGAGTAATTGTTGTTGTCAATTGAGATATTATAAAAAGTCATTAAATAAAAATTAATTCTTAGATATCAAAATAATTAATTATTATTTTATTAAATTAAAAATCATTTATAAACTAAAAAATTACTGATATCTAAGTTATATATAATCATTAATTACTAAGATTTTAGTTATTAACTACTTTATATTTTAAATTAGTCTCTAATAGTCTTTTAGAGACTAATTTAGAATCTAGAATATTAGTAGCTAATTTAAATACTAATATAGAAACTATTTTATAAATTTTTATTAATAATAGAAATCTCTTTAGATATCAATATTTTTTAATGTATAAGATAATATCTAGTCTAGTGAATATAGTGACTAGTTATTTTTCTTTATCTAAACTTAGTTGTTATTTAATGATTTTTTTTTAATGAGAGTGACATAATCACGAAGTATCAATTAAAAAATACAAAAATTATAAATATTAAATATAAATGAATTTTTTTAAATGAACCCATTTAAAAATAAACAAATTTATAATAGATTTAAAAATTAATTAATAACAAAATTTAGTGATAGACACTCAATTAAAAAATATAAAAATTTTAATATTCAATAGAAAAAAAAATTATTGAAAATACTCAAATTACAAGTAACTTGAAACTTAATTAAGCTTTTATTTCATGCTAATTTAAGGTATAATTACAAGTCTTTCATTTTCAAAAATAATAATAAATTAAACAATACATGATATATAATTGAAATAACACTAATTTATCTTAAAATTTTGAATGAAAAGTAATTTTATGTTTTTCTATATTAATTTATGATTTATTGATGAATGTTATTCTAATTTTTTTCTCAAATCTCCCCGTTATTTTCCAATAAAATGATAATCAAACCGCTTCCCAACTAAGAAATACAAAACAAAAAACAAAATAACACGTATTTGGGAAGAAAAAACCTTAGCTAGAAGTCCATTGGCATACCAATAATTGTCTCCTAGTCTAGAGGCAATTCTAATTTTTCATAAAACAGTTGTTAATATCCGTAACCTAAGGAAATGTTTTAATTATTTTTTTTATAGAAAAGGTGTTAGCCAGAGAAACATCATCTGTATAATAAAATATACAACAAAATTAAAGTAAAATAAAGAAATAAGAATTAATTAATTTAATGATCATCGTAATATAAAAGACAGCTCTTTTGACTTTATCTCACATTTTCACATCAAGTTTTTAGCCGTCCTTTGTACAGTGGAAGGGTTTGCTTTAACCTTGTTATTTGAAAAAATCATAAATTTAATTTTCATTGTAAAAAATAAAAAATTCTCAGATTTAACTTTTAAAACAGTTATTACAAAAGTTAATTTCATAAATTAAATTAAATTGAAAAAAAAATGTATTTGTTTAGTAGTCACTATCTTTTCTCCCCTCTACTTAGACAAGGTCACTTGTATATTTTATGTGGAAAAATTCTTTGATAAGAAGCAGACTTGATACTTAACAAAGACTATGGAGACCAGAAGAGAGAGTCTTAGTTATATATATAGCAGGTTGCATCCACTATATATGAATCTATATATATATGGTTTTGCTTCACAACTGAGATTCCAGTAGTGATATGAAGTCTGACCTGGAAGTGAAACCATACAACAACCCCAGAACAGCAGCTATATATATGCATATTTGATATCACACCATCTCAGTAACTGTGACTGTGCCATAAAATCTATATAAATGAAGGACAAAGTTGCATTCAAAAACTTGCTGGAAGTTCAGAAAAAGGCATCTGTTAGTAATACAGATGCACTGAACTGGACTCAGGAACCCTCCATTAGAACTACTGTAAGTTAATTACATCCATGTTATGTGTATATACTACTTTCTAGCTAATTTTTCTTACGCTTCACCTTTATCTCTACCTATTAATCTTTACTTCTTCTTTTTGTTTTTGTTTATATACAATATAAATTAGAGTAGCTAATAATTTGTTTTGAAATCTAAATTATCATGTTCTATACATGTTTGTGAATTGTGCAGCTAGGATCTACTCTTCTTGGTTTGAGGCTTAATAACTTTGAGCTTCCCCAAAATCTTGAGCAACAGCCACTGAATCAAGTGGGTAATCTTTGACAAGTTAAATTGATCTAAAACTGGATGAATTTTTTGACTGATGCCCCTGTGTTGGGTCTTTTTTCTGTGACTGGATTTTTGTTGGGCTTGTTGCAAATTGAGCTAGAGGAGGTGAAGAAGGAGAATCAAAATTTAAGGTCAATGCTTAATAAGATCACTGAACACTACGCTGCTCTTCAGAATCAGTTATTGTTGGCGATGCGGCCAAAGAAACTATCTTCATCACCTCAGAATAATGAGGACATGCAGGCAAGTTTGACCAAGAATTTGTTTCATATATGCTTATTTGACTAATAGTTCGTTTTGTTGTATTGCACTTGCATATTGTTCCAGTAAGTTTTGGCAGAAATACAATTTTATTAATTAGAAATGTTTTGTATATGGATTGTTCACCCAAATAGTCAATTTAATTTATTTCATCCTTTTTGTTGATAAAAAAAGAGAGAATAAGTTTAGCAGCACAATGATACATAGGTAACAAAAATTTAGTTCTTTTTTCTAATTATTAACATCACATGTATTATTATCAGTAATCTACAATAATAGGAGACGTATGAATAGTTAATTAAAATTTATATACTCTTCTACCTTATTTTAAACGAAATGATCTAAATGCATAAACCATGTTTTGGTATGTCTGTAGAAGGATAGCAGGCAAGATAACGTGAAGAAGGCAGTTTTACCCTCGTGGCAGTTCTTACACAGTGGTAAGGCACCCTTCAGAAGTATTTAGTTGTGTTGAACGTAGGCAGAAACCTGACATATATATATTTACAATGTTGAAGGTAAAATGAATAAGCAAGTAACACCACAAGAAGCAAAAATGATAGAAGAACAGGCATTTGAGGCTTCTTGCAAGAAAGCTAGAGTGTCCATAAGAGCACGATCAGAATCTTTGGTATGTGTGCATTTCTATCTTATTTTTGCAGAATTTTATTTTATAAATTGGATTGCTAATTCTTATAACATCTATCATTTTATATATGCATTAATTTAATTGATTTTTTACTCTGATATGAAAAGTTTGGTATCAATGATTAGAAAGAGTGTATTCACAAATGAAAAAGAACTACACATGCTAAATTTAATCTATTTATTTGTTTTGTTGGAAGGTGAAAATGGAGTGATCATAAAAAAAAAACTTTGGTCGTAACGGTATAATAAAATAATTAAATAAAAATGAGAAAAAAATTAATTAGTTGTCATTGGAAATTATTTAGATACTTAAAAACTTATTGATTTCTAAATTAATTTCTATTATTGATAAATAATTTTTAAATTGATATCTAGTTAGCTACCAGGTTTTATCTACCAATTATTTAGATTCTAAATTTAGTAGAAAAATCTTGATAACTAATTAGAAACTAATAATTTTTTAGTCTATAAAATAGTCTTTAATTTAATAACTATAACAACTAATTATTTTTAATATCTAAAATTAATTTTTATTTATTGATGTTCTTGTAGTGAAAGTAAAATTTCTTTAATATTTAATAGTATTTATATAATATAAAATACAAAATTATTTAAATGTTTTTTTTTTCTAAAGACTATTATAGTAAGAAGTTTGATCTTTTTACATAATTGATTTATGCTTATTATTTTTTCACTCACATAAATATGATAGAGAGGACTTTCTTTACACGTTCTCCTGTCTTTATATCTTTATTGTTTTTTAAAAGTCCTATATATTAAATTTTTTAAATAACTTTATACTGTTATTCAATAAAATCACCACCAATAATAAATTTATTAATTTTTATTTACTTAAAAATTATACTGTAATAATATACCGTGTAATTCTTATTCTTATTAGATCTCTTCTCATGTTTTTTCTATATAATTTTTTTCCTTTTTAATTCATATCCTTTTACTTTAAACAGCCTAAATAATTAATTTATATAGTATATAAATTTGAAACATGGGATAAGATTACAATTTTTAAGGCAAAGATTAAATATTATTGGAGAGAAACTTGCAGACAACAAACCACAATTAATGTTGCACTGTCTAGTTTAGTTAAATCCTTAATTCTTCATTTCATAACAAGTCCATTACTTTCTTTCAATGACATTAATTCAGTAGCATCCCCAGTAAATGATTATTCTGGAGTTTAATTAGTATTAGTGTTAAACAACTTTTCATGGAGGGATATAAACTAATGTTGAAGTTATTTTAAAAAAATTAAAGTTGTTTTTTCTAAGCAAATGACATTTGTTTCAAGAAAAAAAAAAAGGTTAAATAAAGCAAGCATTGATTTACTTTTAAAGCCGTGGAGTAAGTGTGATTTAATTATCAAAAAATGAACCCATAGAACTAAAATATAATTTTTATCTTAAGTTAGGTGGTTAATTGTATAATGAGTGATAATACTTTAACACTACTCGACACATTAATAAATTATTATTTTAATTATATTTATTTTATTTTTAAATTTAAAATATTATTATAATTGTTTGATGCAAGCCATAATGGTGCATATATATGTATATAATTGTGCATTGGCATGTTGTTGTTAGAAGGGTGATGGGTGTCTATGGAGAAAATATGGACAAAAGATATCAAAGGGTAACCCTTGTCCTCGAGCCTACTATCGTTGCAACATGGGAACAGCATGTCCAGTTCGCAAGCAGGTCTTTTCTCCTTCATATTACTTCACAAATACAAACACTTTTTCATTAACATAACATACATACTCATTGAAGTTAATGTTGTTTAAGATTTTGGAACATTTCAAAAGTGTCTATGAAAGTGTCTTGCAGGTTTACTTAAAGATATGTTGTTATTTACTTGGAAACAGGTTCAGAGGTGTGCTACTGATGAAAGTGTTATGATCACAACCTATGAAGGGAACCATAATCATTCACTCCCTCAAGCAGCCAGATCCATGGCTTGCACAACATCAGCAGCACTCACCATGTTCCTTTCTGGCTCAACCACTAGTTCACATGCCACCACTTTTTCAAATCATGACCTTTTCTCTTCACTGTCTGCTTCTACCCACTATCCATCTGCATCATCTTGTCCAACTGTAACACTCGACTTAACCCAGCCCCCTAAGAACTACCCCAAATTCCTAACTGCAACTTTTCTTTCTTCAAGCCATTCTCAGACTTTCCCTCTTTCATTGAACGGTTACCCTCAACAGTGTGAGGGATTACCCTCGGAGAAAGAGCTTCCCTTGGTGGATGTTCTTAGTGCTGCCATCACCAGGGATCCTTCTCTTAGGGCAGCATTAGAAGCAGCCGTTTCCTCTTTGGTTGGAGATTCTCAGAACAGTAACCATGGCGAACTTAGAAGGAATGATTATGACCCTTCTTCTAAGATGTCCGCTGAAGCTTCACAGATTTAGAGTTGATAATGATTGCCAAGAAATTAATAAATTAAGCAAGCGAGACAGCAATTGTGCCCATAAGGTTGAGAATAGGGTAGATTTTCAGTGATATGATGTTCTGTATCCTGTATTTTGTATTGGCTTTTTTCATAATACATTTCACCTCTCTACATTGGTTTTGTATAGTTGGGATTTGCTGAGATGTCAAATTTACAGTAATGTCTAGCATGACTGTCCACAAAAGTTTGTCTTGGTCCCCTGCAAAGAGATTAACATATTTATATATAATAAGTATAATATATTGTATGATATTGCTAGCAAATAATCATATATTTCTTAAGGATGTAGAGAAACTTTTAAATAGATCTTGTTTCAATTTCTAGCATTGAATGTGAGTGGTGTAAGTTAATTAAGAAAATCAATGATGATAATATATGAATCGGTGGTTTTTCTGATAAAAAAAATTAATTACTTGTCTTTGAACCGATATTCTTCTTGAGTTATTTAGACAATCCCAAATTGGATGAGCCAGGATACAACTCTCTATGTGACTAAAAGTAATATTATTTTAATTATGTTGTAAGGTCCACAGGATGGGCTGAAATATTCTAAAAATATTTAAAATTTGGGTGTTTAGAATTATGTTCTGAATTTAAGTTAAAATATTTTGGAAATTACATTCTGAATTTAGTTTGTTCAGTTCTTCTCCACTTTTTTAGCTTCGGTGCCTTCTTCTCCTCCAGAGTATCTGTTAGGTCTTCTCCTCGAGCTTCTGTTCCAAATTCTCTTCCACCATCTGTTTCAAGGTTTGTCAATCCTCCACCTTTTCTTCCAGCTTTCTCGTTCGTCCTCGTCCACATCGGTATTTGCAAGCGGGAACCTGTGCATCTCTTTTCACAATGTTTGGGTGGTGCTAGTGGTAAGCTTACATTGAAGTGTTCTGTTTTATTCATTGGTTATAAGTGAAAGATTGAATCTTGTTTAATTTTTGTTAGATGATAAATAATATAAAGTGTGTCCATTTTATTTATTCTGTGATGATTCTCGTAAAATTGTAAAATTATGTGGTGACTTAAAGTCAATTTTTTTTTACCGACAATGTATTTTTTTATTTTATATTAGGAATTATTTGATGGATCTTTAATTCAGTGTTATTGTAATATTTTATTTGATAATAGTATATTAAAACACAGAAAGAAGAGGAATTGGTTTGACAAAGACAAACGAGAAAGAGTGAAAGAGAAAGGCTACAAGAGAAAGTGAAGGTGAGACAAACCCTGAAACAATAATAGATGAGAACCCAGTATAAAAACTCAAGAAGAAGACCGAACAAATAATGAAAGAAAATAGACGATACCAAAATAAATAAAAAAAGTGGAGGAAGTAAATTTGCACCTCAAAATATTTAAACCTAAAATCAGAATCACCAAAAATTTTCAAAATTTTCCCCATTTTCAGCACATACTGTAGATTCTACAAATCTATTAAAATATTATTATCACAAGGAAAGTTGTATCCCTACGCTACCAATTTCCGGTCGTTCAACTGCCATTTTTCTTCTTGCAATACTCTCCAAGAGCTTCTTGTGTTTGACAACATTACCTTCTCTTTTCTTTCTTGTGTTTGACAACATTACCTTCTCTTTTCTTTCTTGTGTTTGACAATACCTTCTCATTTTTTATAAGAATTAGGTAGACACTTTCACATAAACTTTTAAAATATAATTGTAAACTAATTCTAACATTTAAAAAGTTGTTTTATTTTTATATTGTTATTTAAAATGTTAAAAAATTGAAAAATGTTAGATGTTGCTATATCTTTATTTATTATAATTCAGAGTCATACAATCCAACAACTTCATGTATAAAATTCCTACAAGAACAAGTTTATTTAGAAGAGGAGTGTTAACCCCTTTAAATTGTGTGATGTGTCAAGACTCGGATGAATACTCACAACATCTTTTTCTTGGCTGTATTGTTGTTCAACGGGTTTGGGTTCAGTGTTTCAGATGGATTGAGATTACGTTTGTCCAACACAATTATTTGATGAGTCATTTTGAGTATTTTGTCTTACCTTATGGCTCTCTCAAACAAAACCTGGTGTGGAAAGGTATGTGGGCAGCAGTTGTGTGGTCTATATGGGATCAAAGGAACCATAATGTTTTTAGGCAAGGAAAGGTGGACGCGAAGGAGATTTTCCAAATGGCACAATTAAAAACATGGCTTTGGATGAAACACAGGGTGGATGTTTTTAACTACTCATTTTCTAACTGGCATTTGAATCCCCTAATTTGCATTAAGAAGGGTTTAGGGTTTAGGGTTTAGGGTTAGCGTCAGTGGGCAAGGAAGAGTTGGTTTATGCTGCTGGAACCTGTTTTTCTTGAAGGAAAAACACAAGGGAGAGACCCTATGCTGGTTTTAAATTATGCAATTCTTTGTTTTGATTTTTTTTTGGCCAAAGAAGATATGTTGATTTTTTGCTGATGTTGGTTTTCTGCTGTAGTTTTGGTGCTGGTTTTGCTGGTTTTATGTTGTACAAATGCTGGTTTGCTGCTGCAGTTTTTGTACTGTTTTTTGCTGGTTTTATGCTGTATAAATGTTAGTTTTCTGCTGCAGTTTTGGTGCTGGTTTTATGATGTACAAATGCTGACTTTTTGCTGCAGTTCTGGTACTGTTTTTTGCTGGTTTTATACTGTATAAATGCTGATTTTTGCTGCAGTTTTGGTGTTGTTTTGATGCTATTTTTGCTGCAGTTAAAGTGCTTTTGATGTTCTTTTTAGAACCTAGACACTGATGCTTTCAGATTTAGCAATAGGGTGTTAAACATAGTTTATTTGAGTGTGTGTCCTTGTTCTTTGGAAATTTTTGTAGTCATGTGTTATGTAGATGATCTCTTTGGTTTTAGACTCTTTCTTGTTATGTTAAAACAAGAGCCAAAGGAACCTTGATCTTTATACTTGTTATTTTGTAAGTTTTTTTTTATAAAGGTTGAAACACCCCTAAAGTATTCTCTTTTAGTTCATTTATATATTGCTAATAAAAAAATAAGAAAACCCAACATTTTATAAACATTGAAATTTTTTTTAAAATTGTAAAGTGATTATTTGATTATGTCGTTGTGAAAAGTAACATTTTTTATAATTTGATTAATGCATGATGGGTTAAGTGGTGGGTAGGAGTGAATATTTAGCCTATGATTCGGAAAGAAATAATAATGGTGGGATTCAGAACATGAAGGCAAATGAATGTAATCCATATATGATTATTTAAGAAAAAGAACTCACACTCATAGTTAGTTTACTTACCAGAAAAGAATTGGAAAGAATGAAAAAAGAAGTTGCTGAAAAGTGAAATAAATATAAATTCAATATTCAGTTGTTTAAATTCTTTAAAAAAACATTTTATAGAAATTATGGATTCAACGTATGGTGCGTTCCATCTAAACCTGTCTCCTTGCTAGTCGCACTACCTATTTAATATCCACATAAAAAAAACTCACAAATATTTTTTAATCTATTTTTTTTTGAATATATTGATTGTAAAAATAATTGAAATTAGATTGTATATTAATAGAAATATTTTTTTCTAAAAAAATCAAATAAATTCAACGAATAAATTATCATTTTAAAAAAATAATCTCTTTAAAAATGAATTTAGTTTTTATAAATTTTAATTAAAACATAAATTTGTAAAATTAAATGTTAAAGAAATTCAATTGTTAATATTTTTCCATCTTTAAGCTTATTATAAATAACAAATAGACGTACAAAATTAAAATTTAATTAATATTTACATAAAAATCATTGATCCTAGCTAATAAATAAATTGATGAAATCAAATTCTAAACAAGTTACGCTAAAAATATGTCTCTCAGCCATCCTTTTCAAAAATTTCAAACAAATATTCAAATAAAAATTATTAATATGGCACGTATACCACATCACAATCAATGTCACTCTGTTTAACTCTCTCATTAAAATTGGAGTTGTTAGTTATGTGCCTAATAGCCTAATAGACTGAGCAAAATATGAAAATCACCAAGGATAATTTAGCTATTGTAATTTACAAGTGGTGGTACTAAACCTCTAATGATGGTAGATTTTTGAGTGTTAATGCATGATGTCCAACTAGAATTATTAAAGGCTTTGAATCATGGATTTTGAAGGGGAGAAGATACTTGTGAAGGATTAGACTTCAACTATCTTAATACCCAATTACCCATTGAGATTCATCAAATAAATGGAACAAGGAGATGTAGATAATTTTGTAAACCATTAACTACTCGCCTTGAATATCAATTAGTGATTTAAGCTTATGAATGATAACTATGCTCATAAAACATGACAAACCTAAATATCAATACTTCTCTAATAAATATATCAAAAGTAATATAACCTTTTTTCCTAGTTTATATCCAAGAAAAATGCATTTTCTAACCCTCTGACCTATTATTTTCAATGATAAAGTAAAACAAACAAAAATTCAAAAACCTTTAGATCAAGAAGAGTCTTACAAAAATTCAAAATCCATGAAGTATTTCAAAAAGAGTCTGAAGATGCACGAGGCAAGCCTCTTAATGAAGGACTAAAAGCCTCTTAATAAAACTGCAGGAAAAACAAAACAGGACTAAAAGATGTTTGGTAGATTAAACTGGAAGAAAAGGTTGCAAGTATGTTAAGGATATGTTGTGTTTCCTTTCTACTACAAAGTTTTACTGAAGAGTTTTAACACAAGTGCTATGATGAACAATCTCATTCCAATTATAAAAGTCATCATAGGCAAACTCTTGAGCATTATTTGCTCTAATAATTTTAACATTATGACCAAATTGATTTTTAACAAAAAAAAATGATAAAATCTATCAGTAAACATCTTGTTTTAATCTTAAACTTCATAAGAAATAACTTAGTGTATTTTATAAAATTGCCAACCATAGTAAAAAGATATCTATGTTCATAATACAAGAAGTTGCAAAAGAATCCATAAGCAAACATGGTAAGAGATAAAAAAAAACATGAGAAAAATAGTATTATGTTGTTTAACTAAACGAGCATCACAAATTTTTCAATATATTGATTATATAAGAAAAGTTTTACAAATATATATTTGAAGATGTTTCAATCTATAATGCCAAATATTAAAATCATCATTTGTGTAGTTATAATTATTAATGGAAATGTAATTAACAAAAGAAGAAATGTTTAAATTTTACAAGTAATAGGAACCACTCTAAATAAATTCCTGAATCTGACAAATGCTTTAAAAAAATATTCCCAATTTAACAATAAATGAAATAATAAACCAAAATAAGATCAAATTTAGGTATGTATAGTACATTCAACATTGATAAAAGTTTCAGAAAAAGTAAACAGTTCCTAAAATTATATGCAAAAGTAGAAAGCTCTGTTTGGAATAACATTCATCTATGTTGTGTTATGATAATAACTGTACTATTTTGTATAAATTGAATTTCTTCCTCTTTCTTGAGTTCTCCAACTATCAACTATTTCTACCATGTCCCTGTGATCTTTCCCTTCGGTTGCGTTTTGCCCACCCATAGCATTTATCAAGATTTTTACATCAATAAGACAGTGACTAATAATAATAACTGATAAGTTGTCTTTATTGCTAAAGAATTAAGAAGAAAATTCTACTATTCTTGGAACAGGTTCCATAAGAAATATATGCTTCTTGATTCCAAGTCCCTTAAAAAAACATACAAATGCTCTAAATTCATGTATCAAGCCACTATCTTCATCAAATTACGACTGCATGAACAATCTGGAACGAGTCTCCAAAAAATATTTAAAATCAATATATATGAGATACTCATTTCCTCTTGTTTAAGAAAATGTATTTCTTGAAGAGCTAAAATTTTAAAATGATCTACTTAGAAAAAATCTTCCCCAAAAAAAATTTAAATGAGACACCCATTTCCTCTTGTTTAATAAAATGTATTTCTTGAAGAGCTGAAATTTTAAAATGATCTACTTAGAAAAACTATTCCAATTATATCACTTGCATTGTTGGTGTAAATAGTACTTCAGGCAATCCGAATATTGAATGATCAATGTAAATGGTACTTCAGGCAATCCGAACATTTAAATAGTACTTTAGACAATTCGAACATTGAAAGATCATGTAATCACGGTCCATCTATCCCACGCATCAAAGAGAGGATAATCTTGTTGTCATTCCATCAAATTGTGAAATAACAAGAATCACCCAAGATGTGAAAGGGACTGGATAGAGATTGAAGGACTGGTCCATGATACTTCCATTTTTTTAAGTAACACTCTGAAAGAAAAGCAAAATTGTAGAATGAAGGAGGAAGAAAATGGCTATAGCGGAAACAGAACATACCATAATGCAACCATGCCATTTAAACTATGTATATGATATGTAGATGAATGAAAAGTCTGATCGTGAAAACATACAAAGACCATGTCTTCATACACACTGATACAAGCAGAAGGCTACACATAGAGCATACAAAGACAATGTTACCAAAAACACGGCCTCAAGCGGAAGGCTATCATCGAGGCAATAAAACAAAAAACGGCACAAGCTGATATACACAGGAGGCTTGTTCAAAGCAACAAATCAGATAGTATGAAACACATATATAGTATATTAAAAATATTACACACACATATACACATACATATAAAGTAATCGTTTAAGAACAATAGAGAAATACAGAGATGGCACTAGTTTTTCATTCTTTTGCTGAATTACACACACATACTAGTCTTAAAACATAAGAAAAACACCCAATCAAGAGCAGCAACACACGAGTTCAATTGACATTGGACAAAAGAGACATGATACTTAGAAACCACCGCGAAGACGAAGGACAAGGTGCAGGGTAGATTCCTTCTGAATATTGTAGTCTGCCAAGGTACGACCATCCTCCAATTGCTTCCCAGCAAAAATAAGCCTCTGCTGATCTGGTGGGATGCCCTCCTTGTCCTGAATCTTGGCTTTCACATTATCAATTGTATCAGAGCTCTCCACCTCCAATGTAATGGTCTTCCCTGTCAGGGTCTTCACAAATATTTGCATACCACCACGAAGTCGCAACACCAAGTGAAGAGTGGATTCCTTCTGGATATTATAATCAGCAAGGGTACGCCCATCTTCCAATTGCTTTCCGGCAAAGATAAGCCTCTGTTGATCTGGTGGTATGCCTTCCTTGTCCTGAATCTTTGCTTTCACATTGTCAATTGTATCAGAGCTTTCCACCTCCAATGTAATGGTCTTTCCTGTCAGAGTCTTCACAAATATTTGCATTCCACCACGAAGCCTCAACACCAAATGAAGAGTGGATTCCTTCTGGATGTTATAATCAGCAAGGGTACGCCCATCTTCCAGCTGCTTCCCAGCAAAGATAAGCCTTTGCTGGTCTGGTGGAATCCCCTCTTTGTCCTGTATCTTTGCCTTTACATTATCAATGGTATCGGAACTTTCAACCTCCAAAGTAATGGTTTTTCCCGTCAAGGTCTTGACAAAAATTTGCATGCCACCACGAAGCCTCAAAACTAAGTGCAAAGTGGACTCCTTCTGGATATTATAATCCGCCAGGGTTCTTCCATCTTCAAGCTGTTTCCCAGCAAAGATAAGCCTCTGCTGGTCTGGGGGAATACCCTCCTTGTCCTGAATCTTGGCTTTCACATTATCAATGGTATCTGAACTCTCCACCTCCAAGGTAATGGTTTTCCCGGTCAAAGTCTTGACAAAGATTTGCATGCCACCTCTCAAACGAAGCACCAAGTGGAGTGTTGACTCCTTTTGAATATTGTAGTCAGCAAGGGTTCTTCCGTCCTCAAGTTGCTTCCCAGCGAAAATCAGCCTCTGCTGGTCTGGAGGGATGCCCTCTTTGTCTTGGATCTTGGCCTTGACATTATCAATAGTGTCTGAACTCTCGACCTCAAGGGTAATGGTCTTCCCGGTCAAGGTCTTGACAAAGATTTGCATGCCACCCCTGAGGCGAAGCACGAGGTGGAGAGTGGATTCCTTTTGGATATTGTAATCGGCAAGAGTGCGACCATCCTCGAGTTGCTTACCAGCGAAAATCAGCCTCTGCTGATCCGGAGGGATACCTTCTTTGTCCTGGATCTTAGCCTTGACATTATCAATGGTGTCAGAGGATTCCACCTCGAGGGTGATAGTTTTGCCGGTCAAAGTTTTCACAAAGATCTGCATCTGTACAATCACAAACTAAATCATCAAAAACAGAGACATAAATAAGCACTTCAATCAAACCACAAACCCTAATTCCTCAAAATTAAGGTGTAAAAGAAACTAAACAACTTCCAACTAAAAATCAGGATATATATTCCAACACATAAAAAAAATCGATAGCAATCCAAAAGACAGATCTATCAACACAATCAAAAGAAACAGAAAGATCGGTACGAGAATACGTTATTATCGATGAGATAAGCTAAAACAAAAAACTGAACCTAAGAGGAGAAAGGGAGAGAAGGCATACCTTGAAAGGGGAAAAAATGAATGATCAAGAAACTGCGAGATTGGGGAATTAGGGCTGAGAGATTGAGATTGCAATAAACGATGTATGAAGGAAGAGAATTCTGGGTGGTATTTATAGCTTGGATGCGATGATTCAATGACAAAAATATCCATAAACTAACGAATAAAGACTTGCCACGTGTATGGCGGTGTTCACATCACGATAAGCATTCCATACGCAATGGATTACGTTCTTTCTACACTGCTCTGGCAAATTCTATATTTTGCTTCTTCGTTAAGGACGAATGCTTCCCTCTTAAATTAGTATCTTCGTTGAAATTTCAAAGAAAAAATATGTTTTATTTATTTTTAATTAGAGTAATTATGTAATAGTTATTAAAATAATTGAGAGTTTAAATTATATTATAAATTTATATTATATTAAATATTCAGTAAAAATGTTATAAAACAACTTATAATCACCCTTTCTCTTTTTATTTATTTTTCATTCGTAGTTAGGCTATTTAAGAAATTGATGAGTCTATTATTTGAATACCAATCCAAAATTCAACTATTGTAGCTTGAAATCTAACTTATAGTTCGAAGAACTTAACATTATTATATTAGTTTAGAAAGAAATTAAATAGTTTGTTATATAATAAGAATAATTTATAAATTAGATGAACTTCATCGTATCAGTAGTCAATGCAATTACCTGTGTGCAGCCTATCTATCTATATATATATATATATATATATATATATATATATATATATATATATATATATATATATATATATATATATATTTTTTTTATTTTTTTT
>Ga0123342_1002103_pt1 | contig 33379 bp, 16 predicted proteins | sample Turbeawhitnodule_FD_89960 | JGI IMG/M metagenome (GOLD analysis project Ga0123342, IMG submission 89960) | Root nodule microbial communities of legume samples collected from Mexico - Turtle bean Mexico white nodule | ecosystem: Host-associated > Plants > Roots > Nodule | place: Mexico: Nepantla... | reverse complement strand
TAGACAAAATGAAAGATCTGAATAAAATATAAAAATTACTTATTTGAATTAAAATTGTCACACAACAGATATCATCAAAGATTAAACTAATAAATAATATATTTATAAGGATTAAAATAAAAAAAAAAGTTTCTTATTGAACATTGAAAAATTATATTTTTTATTTATTTTTAAAAGTGGATATATTTTCACTTTTTGAGTAAGTTGTAATTTAAAATTATTCACGATGACTAGTTAACCTTTTTATATGACACATGATTATTTATTATTTATTTTTCATTTAAGTGAGTGAAAAGTAATAAATTTAATATTGTATACATCTTCAGTATGAGAAATTCCAGAATTTTAGTAGTGAACAAAGGTCCATATTTTATACCTATTTATCTGATGTGAGGATTTTGGAATACAATGGCCATGCATTCAAAAACATGTGTAGTGCATTATAATGCATAAGAGAGCTCGAACACTTCTCTTAAATAGTGTGTCCGTGTCAGATATATGTATTGGTGTCGATCCTCATATGATAGCTGTAGAACACTTTTGGTGAAGTGTTTAATTCAAAAAATATTTATTGAATTTATGAAAATTTTAGCATGGTTCTAACACAATTTAAAATAAATAAATAAATAATTTTTTAAAAACTCAAATTTATTGTATAATTTTTTATTATGATTATAAAAATAAGGAACGAATTCTTTTGAACCAGTCATGAAAAACATCATTTTGCTTCCCAAAAAAATCTGAAACATACTTTACTTGTGCACATAAATACGTATCTTTGTATCCGTATTCGTGTCAATGTCCGTATCCGTATCTATGCTACATAGATAAGGAGCCACAAACAACTATTTGGAGATGTGTTACAATAATTATTACGAAATATTATAAATAAATAGATACAAGTATAAGCGCCAAACTGAAGTAGATTATATTATAGCAAAACCATTGTTACAGATGAGGTGGAAAAAATAATGTGATCTGACATTACAAGAATTCTATAACCGACCAACTATCCCTAAACATAATAGAAAACACAATGACTTAGATATTGTTCTATTAAAAATTATTAAATAGAAATCAAATTCTACCCAAAAAAAATTATTAATTTTTATAATAATTAAATTATATACTATTTTAGAGATTAAAACAAAAATAATATCTAAATTAGTTTTTATTATTGATAATTAGTTTTTAAATTGATATCTAATTAGTTACCTAAGATTTACTTATCAATTATTTAAATTTTAAAGTTGGTATCTAAAATATTTATATCTAACTAGTAGAAACATATGCACAATTGCGCATGCGTATCAGCATTTTTCTATTTTACTCAAGATGATAGAAATGTAACATACATACACAAATAATTTTGGATGAGTCGAAATTGAAAAGTGAAAAATGAAGTGTAGAGAGTGATTAAAAGTGAAGGTTATTTTATTTTATATGTGAGATTTTGTGTGAAAATGTAAGAATATGCTCTCTTTGTTGCCTTAAATTAAAAAATAATTTAATTTTTTAAGTAAATCATATGAAATGACAAAATACTTCATTGTATTAATAAAATGAGATATATTAAATAAAGGTAGAATCGGAAACAATTTTGTGTACACCAAAAAAACGATTATAATGAGAAATCCCTTTATAGTGGGAACACAGACGCGAGAGTGTATCCGCATTTTTTATATTTATATTATTATTACTATTATTATTATATGTATATTTATATTTATTTAAATGAAATATAGATTTATGTGTATTTATACTTTTTTATTTTTTTCATAAACTTATGTGTATCTATATTCTATAATATTTGACAATGTATTTGTATTTTATAGTATTTGACAATGTCTGTTTATCTGTATTATTTGACAACGATGAGTATCAAATATTTAAATATTTTACATCGTTTGTATATTTATTTTTTAAGACTAAAAAATGAGAATTCACAAAACATTGTCAATTGTTAAAATATACTTATATACATATAAATATCCATATACATGTAAAACACCATAAAAAAACAAAGATTTAAATATGTGATACCGAGTGTTATCAAATAATGTAAATACATATAAATTTATGAAAATAAAAATAAAAATATGGATGCTATGTCACACTTGTGTTTTCACTAATTTTATAATAATTGTGCTAAAAATCATATTGAAAATTTAAAATTATTAATAAATCAGTTTGATTTGAAAAAAAAATATCAAATTAAATAATATATTTACCTAATAAATTATGATATATATTTTTTTTTTAGATTTTAGTTAATTAAATTTGTATAAATTATTTCTGATATTGTTAATATCCTTTTTTTTTTCTTCATCTTTATCCTCCTTCCAACTTTCTTGTTCCATGTTTCTTCACATTTCACACATCCTCTTTTCATCTTGATTAAAAGATTGATAACCCGCCAAAATTCAAGTAGAAAAAAATGGCAAACATCTATCTTTGTCGAACTGAATAAGAAAGAAATTTGGAATAACAACGTTTTTGTGGTTGGACATACTTTAACATTATATACAAACAATTTTGACTTTATTATTTTTAAAAAAAAACAGAGAGTAATGAGAATTTATTATTGTTGTAACATCAAGATAATTATTTGAAGATTTTTTTTTTCTTGAAGTTCGTGGGGGAGATAAGAGAGATTGTTATTAACTTAAGATTATTGAATTTATTTGTATTTCTATTTATCTTTTAAACTTGAATATCAAAAAAATTATCTATCAAATTAAAGAAAACCAATTAAAATATATAAAATATATCAACTTTATTTTACAAAACAATTTTAATATTACGTGATTATACAAAAATAAATTAAATATTTTGGCCCACACAACATTAACTCTTTACAGAATGACACCTTGTTCCAGTTCAGAATCCCGCGACAAAACCCTCTCTTATTCAAAACGCGCTTATCTGCAGCTTTCAGAGAATCACTTCATTCTCCCACTACAAAACTAAATTACTTTTAAGAAAAATTAAATCATATAAAACGAGAACAAAATTAAATTTCAATTAGATACGGTCATTTAAAATATTTTGAAGTATATTTTTTTATAAGCACAAAAATAAATTGAAAATAAATCAATAAAGTACAAAAGGAAAAGCCATTTTTTTCCTAAGATATTTGTCATATAAATTAAATTCAAGATATAAAGATTTTTATTTTTAATTTTATATATATACATTTGTTATTTTTTATGAAAATCACTAGAAAAATCATGAGGAGAGTGATTTCTAATTATGTTACAATGTGATAATTAAGCTTATGCAATTAATTACGAAAGGAAAAAAAAGATTGATGGAAGCAGCACTAATTCCAAAGCTATAAAACCTTGGTTAAACCTTGAATCTGTGCTGGTTTCTCTTGTTCGTCATCATCCTCTGTGAATAGGGTTTACTTTCTCTGATTTCTTTCGAATCGATTCCATTGTGTCTCTCAAAGCTTTGACAGTGTTTCATTGCACAATTTGGGAAGATGCCTCGTCCCAAAAGAAAAGCGGCCCCACCAATCACTTCTTCTGATGTTGATTCTTCTCTTCGTACCGGTACTTCTATTTCTCGTTTCCGATTGGTTCTCCCCCGCGAAAATCGAATCACAATATTCACTTAAAGAACAATGAATCTTGAAATTTTTTTAATTATTTTTTTGTTTATTTGTGGGGCAATGAGTTTTTCTGTGGCCAAGTGCCAAAGTTGGCAAATTTAATCGATCTCTGTGCTGATCGAGGTCAAATATTTGTAATTGGACTACGTCTTCCTGTGGTAAAGTTGTGGATGTGATGTTGGATTTAAACGCTTCAAAATTCAAAGCTTGAATACACAAGGTTTTGGTGTTGTGGTTTTATAATTCGAACACGATTTGATCAGATTCAGTGTGGCAGTTGCTGATAACAATATTGGATTCTTTGCTTTTTTTTACGAGATAATTTTGAGGGAGAGGGTGGTGATGGTGCTAGGTGTCTATCTTGTTTATGGGATGCTTCCCATCAATTACCCATTTAGCCAGAATAGATAATATTCGATTGTTTATGAATCATTTGCATGTGATGTTAATTGTGTAATACTCAGCCAATTTGTTATTAGAATGCCCAATTATGATCTATATTATTTGCAATGTGCTGTTTACCTTATGTATTTTTATTGTGCATCCGGTTACCTTCTGTTCTGCAAGAACATAACGTACTTGTCAAGAACATAACTTGAACGGTACTTGTTTCTTACATGGTGGCATATAAAAATTGTAAAACACACCTGTGCTGTTAAGAGATTGTCTGTTTCGTATTAAATAATTAATCATGTCACAGCAGTTTAAAATCCAGAGTACATATCTTCTGGGAGGCTGCTTTTCTGTTATCTGGCACTACATTTTTGCAGCTTACTACAATAGTATGATGCCAGTTATCAAGACAGCCTCCATGTTTATAGCCAATACAATCTGAGAGCAATTTTAGCTTAATACTTCTACAGTTCATGAAGATTGCTTGATCTATTTATGGGGGACATTATTAAAATGCTATGACGTAAAAGCATTACCCTAGTGGTGAGACCTAAGATGTTATTGAGAGAGGCAACTGCATCCCCATAGACAAAATAATTAGTGTCCTTTTGGTTAGATTTGTGTAAAAAATGTAACTATTTGCATTCCAAATAAATGATTTGGTTTTTGCTGAGCTATTTTTTCCGATAGTATATCGGCATGGCAAAGGACTCTGGAAGTATGATGAAATATATCACAATGTTTATTGTCCTGAACCGTAAGCCTTAATTATTCATGACTGTTTCTAGTTTTTTCATATTAATGTGGAAATATTTCCTTTTATCTTTACCTTTTCCATCTAATGCTGACTTTAATTTGCTGAGTTCGTGATAGTAATGATTTCATTTCATGTTATTATTTCAGAACCAAAGAAATCAACCACAAAGCAATTTGATCGAATAGATAACCTATTTGAAACGTATGCAAATAAGTCACTGGGTTTGATTGAGTAAGTATGTGCATGTTGAAATCATTGTGGCATGCTTTAGTTGTTTTTTGATCTGGTTTAGGATTAGAACATATCATGCTTAAGTTAAAATTAAATTATTTTCTTGGAACTTTGCTTATGTTTAAGTAGCACACGTTGGTTTATTTATTTTCTCAATGCACTGTTTTTAATAAGGAATTAGAAATTGCTTAGGTCTGTTATTTTTTTTTTATATAAATTTAGTTAACAAATAAGGCACGTGTTCAACAATATTATGCGTGTTGAGGCTCAACGCCTCTCCTTTATGTTTTAAGATTGTTGCCCCTCTTCGTTAAAGTTTATGTCACTCCTCTTGATGATATTCTCTGTACTTTTTGTTTGGTTCGTCAGCCCAGACGGGATTGTGGCATTTTGTAAAGATGTGCATGTGGATCATACAGATGTTAGAATGCTGATCCTTGCTTGGTAAGTTATGGACTGGATTAATCTTTCCTTTTCCTGTATATAACTGGTTTTTGACCACTATAAATATATGTTTTTTATCTTATCAGGAAAATGAAAGCTGAAAAACAAGGTTTTTTTTCCAAGGTTGGTAGAGAGTATTGCTTTACAATCTTAGTTTATTTACACACTGCTGAAATTAGTGAACAACATTTCAATACTTATGTATTGACCTTGGATTTGTGCTCTTGATGTAACCCTTAATTTAATACTCATGTATTGATGTATTTCTACATTTCAATGTTTTGATGTATATTCTTGCATTTATCCTCTCTCTCTCTCTCTCTTTCTATATACATGTGTGTGTGTGTGTGAGCTCACAATGATGAAGAAAGGGTCAACTTCTCATTGAGAAAAAAAGGAACTCCTCACTAAAAGAAAACTCTGATTGGTTTATTTAATTTGTGCGTAGCTAATAATGGAATCAATACTAGTGGCTAGTGAAATAGATAGGTTGACACTGTAAATTTCAAGTGTTCTCTGATGCTGGTCTTTTCTTCATCTCTTCTCTGGCCTTCAATCTGGAGTAGGCTTTTATTTCAATAAGAACTAAAGGGAGTTAACGGTATGGTATGGATCTTCAGCTAAACTTTCTTGTATTGAGCTCATGACGTAAGAAATATTATCGACAACAGTGGTGCGGGATTGATTGTATTTTGGTGTATGTGGTGGCAAGTAGCCTCTTGATGTCCCATGAAAGATATATTACCTGATGAAATTCTGTCTTCAAAGGAAATTGTTTGATTTGTGAGAATGTATATATGTGAACTACTCAAATTGTCCTGTAGCCCATGTTTGACTGGAAGTTGGATGATTTTGTTTGTGGAGGTTTCTTTTGGTCTTTCTTTTGCCTTATCTGTACTTTATCTTCTTCTTTTTTGGTACATTGGAGGTAACCTGGGTAGAGGAATGAATCTGGGTCTTTTTGTTAGAGCTTGATGTTTCTTATGGTGCATTTTTTCATTGGCCTGGTGAAGGACTGAACCTCCAACAACGTCATTACATTTGAATCTTCAAGACTAGGGCCCATTCCATTCGGGCTTATCAGCTCGTAGACAAGGACTTCTCTAGTCTATCAGTTATATTCATGTTGATTACTGAAATACTAAATTCTCCCCAGTAAATAGAATTTTCTTTTATACCAAATTGGCTGAATCATGGTCTGAGATCTGGTCCTTTTTGAGGGTCATTCTGAATATAGTTAAATAACTTTTCATTTGTTAAATGTTGAAAATCCTGTCATATTTGGGTATATTGCTTGCGCGACCGTGTGTGTGTGTGTGTGTGAGAGAGAGAGAGAGAGAGAGAGAGAGAGAGAGCAAAACACTGCTTGATGCCATCTAAGGTCATCAAACCAAAATCTTCTTATACTGGTGCTATACACTCTTGTCATGATCATTAGAGGCAGCTTGAATTTCTTCACCATATTGTTAGTTTCTGGACATGTTATCATCATCAGTTTTTTCCTATTCTTAATAGGATGAGTGGCGAAAAGGGCTCAAATGTTTAGGGGCCGATACACTCCCAAAGTTAAGAAAGGTTATTGGTGGACTGAAGAAAGAGGTATTTTATTTTTTTTGTTATAAGTTTCATAGTAAAGTTTTATTGTATTCTTATTGAGATTAGCCACCAACTATGGTTGTCCTTCAAGAAGATTTTTGGTGTATTTATTTCCTGTGTCTTGTTTAGGTGATGGTACCAGAGTGCTTTGAGGATTTTTATTCTTATGCATTTCAATACTGCTTGACAGGTAAAACTAGTATTACCGGGATTTCACTCATAATTTAGATTTATTGTTCTACATCTCTGCTTTCTAGTTCTTGTATATTTCTGTGTAACTAACATAAATAACAATACTTTCAGAAGATAAGCAAAGGAGTATAGACATTGAGACCATCTGCGAGCTGTTGAATGTAGTTCTGAAATCTGAATTCCCTACTCAAGTTAATTTATTAACTGAATATCTAAAGGTAGTGTAGGTTTTTATATAATAATAATCTGATGCATTGTTATGCTTATCTGCTCGTTGTACTTAAACTTTTTCAGTTGTATGTAATGTAATGACTTGAGATAACAACTTTCAGTGATGTCCAGCAAATATGCTGGATTGTGAAGAATGTTAATATGTTCTTGTTGTATCTAATTATTGTTTTGTTTTTTGAGTAAAAAGAATGTGCAGAAAGATATTTGCTTATATAAAGTTTTGTTTTCTTGTGTTTTCATTATCTAAAAGTAATGTACATTCTTGAAATATCTTCCCATGGAGTGTGTATAATAAAACAATGGTGATTTCCCTTGGGTTACCCCTTGTATATTTAGGTGGAAGACGTTGAAAAGACTTTTAATGCCCGTACACATTAAATTATTTTCTGATGGTTGAAATACTTATTTGACAGGTTCAAAATGATTACAGGGCACTAAACATAGATCACTGGAGAAATTTTTATCGGTTTTTTAAGGAGGTAATGCTGTTATTAATTTTTCTTACTTTGTCTTTCAGATTTTATATCATACGTTTTTTTCACTTCTGGTTGAGTTTACTATCTGATTGTGAGGTTAATTTGACTATTGAAAAATATTATATGTTCTTGGAAAATTATGAAGCCCTTCGTAAGTTGTAAAAAATAAAAATCAGGCTAAACCTCCGGAGGAAAATTATTTGTCTACATTTTCGTTCTATCTGATATTTACTTTTATGATGATAACAAGGATTTTATGGATTAGTTACTTCCTTCTATCAGTATATATAAACATACACCATAAGAAATCCATCTCGAAAAATTCATAAGTCTCATGATTTGTGAATTGGGTTTACTTCACGCTAGTCTTCTTTTTCCCCTCCCGATTGTTAAACAAACACAAGTTCATCTTGCTTATATTCATTACTGGTGTAAACGAGTCAGAGTTAAACCAAACACTTGAACTCGTGCTTGTTTTTTGAGTAAAAAGAATGTGCAGAAAGTTGACTTGATTTAAGCAGATCACAGTTAAAGCTTAGGGTTGACTAGTTCAAAATATGACGTTTGCTTAACTATTTTATATCTTGATTATCTTCTTATCCATTGATCAAATTCAAAGATCTTTAAACATAGAAATTAGGTATTATAACTGGTCTTGCTAACCAGTGGACTACGGAATGCTGGCATTGATTAAAAAAGTAGGTACAAGGACGCTGTTTAATAAATCAAATAGAAGGATAAAAAAGCTTTTATTAGAAATGACATTGGTTCAGTACATACAAGTGTATCAATTATTTAACGAGGTTAACTCAAATCATTCTAGAATAATGTCTAATTATCCATGTGTACACTAGTACATTTGATGGGTGAAAGTTGGTGTGCTTCATTTTTAAAAGTCGCAAGCAGAAAAATATGTCTGACGTTTTGTTGGTCGCAGGTAAGCCTTAGTGATCTTCGAAGTTATGACTCCAGTCAAGCATGGCCTGTGATCCTCGACAATTTTGTTGAATGGTTAAAAGAAAAAGAAGAGAAAAAATAGTTCTCAGTTTTTTCAAGTTTCTGTTCATTTTTAATCTGCCGACTCCGAACGAGAATACTGTTTGAAGCGGATATACAATTGTATATGGCTGATCTGAGTAATCAGTTCGCAGTTTTTCTGCAGAATTAATCCCATGTAACAACAACTTAATACAGTGTCAACTGTCAAAGTTATATTCACTTTTCTTCATCTGGATATACCGTTTTAAGAAAATTTTGTTCCTTACTGCCCCTTTTTTAACATTTATATGGGGCTTAACCATTCAGTTACCAAACTTCCTCAATCTTTTATCCGTTTAACGTTTATTTGTGGCTTAACTGTAAGTGGGATAAAAACAATTTTGGAAAGCAATTGGAAGATTTAAAAGGGTTAATTCAAAGCTTTCCGCGAGAGGCCATAATTCTCTTACAGAGGGATTTAAATAGGAATGTTGATAGCGAAGTAAAACAATTTACAAAAGCTCATAAATCTTACTGTAGTTTTGATTAGAAAACCCGAATGAGGAAGGATAATTCATTCTTGATTTTAAGATTATGAACATTTGCTTTAGGTGGGATACATATGTAATATTTTCTAAATGAGAAAGGGTAATCTAGTATTGGCTTTAGGATTGTGAACATTTGTTTTGAGAAATGGGATGACGTCTATTCACTTATAAGAGTGGAAACTCGAGGTTTGAGTTGAGTTTTTATAGCAAGAAGCCTTGATGAAAGAGTTTGTGAGGATTGAAAGATTATTCCTCTAGAGTTTTATTATATAACATGGGGTTATTGATTTCATTGTTTGTTTTAAGAGTCCAAAACACAAAGTTGTGAAGTTATACATTCAAAAAATTTATACATTGTAGGATAATTTAAATATACTTTCTATCTATCCTTGATCTTTCAATATGTTTTTAAAAGATAAAATTGTGACTGAACTCTGAGCTAAAAAATCGACAATATATTAAATACGGTGATTGATATCTTAATGATGTTATATTAATGGATTTCAAATTGAAACATACGCCTAATAGTCTTACACCACTTAGGAGTCAAGACTATAAGAATAATTTAAATATACATTCTTCTTTTGAACATGATTGTAAAGGAATAATATTTTTGTAACAATATTTATGTAACACTAATGATCACTTAGAATGAAGTTTGAGAAACATATTTAAGATTATTTTTATTGACTATATAAAGTAAACATGTTTTGGGTTTTTTCTTAAAGTAGTGTATCTTCTTTTTGAATTTTTTAAAATGGGTATTTTTTTTTTCAGAAATGGATAATTTGCAAATGTGAAGTTCTATTTCTGAATACTAAAATTGTCAACCAGAAATACAATTTAAAAAAAAAATGTATATGTGAAATTGAATATCCCATATACATTTTCTAATTTTCTAATATATAATAATATAAAATTGAAAAAAATTCAAAATCTAGAATTCATATATTTTATATACGATTTTGAGTTAAAATAGTATATGAAATATATATTTTTAATTTTTTAATATATAATAATTTAATATACGTCTTTTAATATTTAAAATTTAAAAAATTAAAAAATTTAAAAAATTAGATAATTTTAATTTACTATTTATAATTTATATATATATATATATAATTAAAGAAAAATAGTTTTTTTATAAAATATTTTTTTAATTGAATAAGTTTTATAAAATATTTTTTATTATATATAATTAAAGAATGGTTGAATTTTTAGAAAATAAATTTTATTATATAATTAAAAAATTAAATACATCAAATTATTTTTTAATTTCTAATAAAATACACTAATTTTTCATCGTAGGAAAATATTTTTTCTCCGAGTCCATTGTAGATATTTGGTACTTCAATAGTGACATCACCCTTTGCATTTCATCCAGGGCAATTGCTTCCTGCACCCGATCAATTGTGACTGGCACTCGACGAATTTTTTAAAATCCCATCATGTCCTTGTCTTCTTCACTTTGAAAATATATTGTATGGTGAGATAGAGGAAGTTCATTGTTGTGTGAAGCTTTGCTTTGACTTGCAAAAGAGAAGGTTACATTCATAAAAATAACATTCAATCCAACATATATAAAAAATTATAACACATAGTATAAAAGAACAAATGAAAAATTCCATAGAAGCAAGTGCCCTAACTTCCTAACACTAATACGGATATTAATATCCGCAGAACAACAACAAATTTCGGATAAAAATATCCACAACACATAAGTCTACTATGGATAAAAATATCCACAAGTCAAAAATGTATTACGGATAAAAATATCCGCAAGTCAAAACTCCATTACGGATAAAAAATTTGGAAGCCACTAATCATCTATGGATAAAAATATCCGGAATGCAATAATGAATTATGGAAAAATTTATGCGGAACGCAATAGTGAAATATAGATAAAAATATCCAGTAGGCATGTCGTACCTTGATGGTTCCTTCTTCGACTTCAGAAGCTCTCTGTCGCGGCTGCTGGTCTGCCTGCGATAATGAAGGTCACGGTGGCTGCAAACGAATGGAGAAGAAGGTGGCTCACGGTAGCTGCGGCAGCTGCTTCACGCACAAAGGAAGAAGAAGAAGAATAGGGTTGGGTGTAGGAAATTGGGTGCAGATCACACTTAAAGTATTCTGAAATTCATTAAGGGTAATTCTATCTTTTTCTTATATGTGATTGGGTGCCAGTTAAAATGTGTTGGGTGCAGGGAGAATCTGCCTTCATCCAGTTTCTACCATACATTGTTATCAGTCCACACTGCCTTCAATAGGGTCTGATATTCTATCTGACAAAAACGAAGAAGAAAATAATGATGATGATAGTCCATCTCTGCTTAGATGTCCACGATACAATGAAGAAGGCCCCATATGGGATAGCATCTCATAAATTACATTATTTTTAAATTAGATTGTCATGTTTTTTACTTTCACTTAATGTTAGACTTTAATGTTCTTTTTAAATATGTTCTTGATCGGTTAAAGTTATTTGTTTTAACTTTTTCGATAAAATTTTATGGTTTATTTAAATTTTATTAAAATTTCAAAATAATTTTAATGTATTAAAAACCAAAAAATTATATTTATTTTTTTAATTATATGTAATAAAAAATTATTTTCTAAAAATTAAGTCATTCTTTAATTATATAATAAAAAATAATTTATACAAAAAATAATTTTCTTTAATTATATAAAAAATATAAATAGTACATTAAACTTATCTAATTTTCTATTATTTTTAGAAAAAAGGTATATTAAAATTATTATATATTAATTAGAGTAATTATAATAATTATAGTCCATGATTTAGATTTCTTGTTTTACGATTATGATTTTCAAATATGTTTTTGGTTCAATCGAATGATGAATATTTGTTATTTTATAAACAAAATCATCTTCTGTAACTACTATAAGATTTTATATATGTTATAATCTTGTTTCTTTGTATATATGATCGGAATTACTCCCTATTTTAAATAATTGACAAATACGTATTAGTTATTGGTAGTTATTGTTATCAATTCTTATTCTTTTGGTATAAATGGTGGCAATAAAATTTAAATTTATAATTTGTATAAATTACTTCAACTTTTTTTATTGCTAAGTTAATTATAGTGGGTTACATTGCATGATCTTTTTCTCTCACAGTTTGAAGTATTGAATTAATTTTAATTTATAAAATAGATTTAATAAATTTATTTTTTTAAGATATAGATGAAATGTTTCATGTACTTAAAAGAAAGAAAAAAAAACTTTTTTTAAGTAAAAATTAGTTTTTTTTATAAACATGAGGTTTGGTCTATTCTTCCATATTTTTTTTTATTTTTTTAATAATATTTTTGACAAATTATTGTTGTTACTCGAGGTGACGGTCTAATTGAGACGTTAAGTTGCATATTATGTTTAATATAAAAACTTTTATTTTTAAAAAAAGTTAAAATTAGTTTACACGATTTTTAAAAAAGTTAATAGAAATAATTTTTATAAATTAGCTTATACATACACTAGTTTTAATTTATAAAATAATTAATTTTTTTCTTACTAGAAGTACTTAACGACAAATTTGCGCACATATATCATTGGTTCATATCAAGTTCTTTATATATATCACCAATGTTAACACAATCCATTAAATAGAGAATGTTTTGCATAAAAGGAGGGGAAAATTTCCCTTTCATGTTATGTTCTAGATGGATCTAGGTAAAAAATAATTAATTTGGTGAATGAAGGCATTGTCATCTACTTGAAGTTCAATTATTTGATGTTGAAATAGAAAAGAAAATGTTCCCTGCAAGATAGAAAATGATAGCATAAACATGAAGTGACGGGCTCAAGTTTCAGTTCACTCCTCCTTTCTCATTTATGCAAAGTGTCCATGAATTTAGAGCTGCATTAATGCCAATAGTTAGATCGCTACTATTCAAATTTATCTTCAACTTTAAAGCAAAATTTAAAAAAAAGAACTCAATAGTTGTTTGATTGGAAAGAATAACTTTTTTTTTTCTTTCTTTCTTATTGAGGAGCAATGTGTATAAAAGTCAACAATGAAAAGATAATACGAATTCATGTATTTTTAAACAAATATAGTCATATCAGTTCTTTATTAATCTTAAAGAACGAGGATTACGTTAAATGATTATTACACAATTAACATTGGTGTCCTAAATTTTAAAAAATAATACTTAATAACGAAAAGAAATTATTTGAAGATTCTTTTTAATGATTAATTATAATTTAAAGCTTGTATCATTGAAGTCTAATTTTACAGAACTAGATGACTAAAAGTTATTAGGAAATAGTTATTAATAATTAAATTAAACAAATGGTGAAAATAAAATAAGGGTATAATATAGATATTAACCAATAAAAATAATTCTTTAAATAATTTTTAAGCTTGTTATCATAAAGAGTCAGTACACCCATAACATATGATAATTTATAACTCCATGATAATAATTATTTTTCACTATCAGTGTGTATATATATATATATTATTGATACGAGAATTTTTTTTTTTTTTTGAAAATACTAGTAATATTTTTCTCAGGTACTTTTTTAAAAATCGTTCAGATTATTAAAATTAAATTTAAATATTTTTTTAGTTTATGAAATTCAGTCTTATTTTGTTTCCATTCCTATGATTTTTTTTTACTTTTGGACCATGCAACTCTTTTTTAATTATTGTTATTTTGTTTAGTCACATTGAAATATTTATTTAGTTCTTATAATATTTATTTATTTCGAATTGGTTCTTTAGAAATATTTGTTAGAGACTAAAAGTAAATAATCAGCATATTAAAAAGAAAAAAATATTTTAGAAGAACTAAAATAAATAATAAGGACCAAAACTAAAAAAAGAAATTTATAGGGATCCAGAGTAAAAAAAATTAGAAATAAAATAATAAAAATAATATTTTAGATATAATATTTTAATTAATAATAAATAAAAATATTTATTACTTATAGTTGTATTTTCTTAAAATAATATGAATGAATGTAATGTTGAAGCAATACCTTGTGTTGAGACTTTCCAATCGCTGGTATCGAGGCCTGCAGCCCAAAAGAAATATCCACGAAGATAAAGAGATTGAGCAAACCCAACCTTAACCGCCACCGTTACCGGGTCATCGTACCCGACCCAATTACTACCACTGTAAGAATAAACCGACGCCGTTTCCTTGTCATACACCACATTCGCACCCGTTTCGTTATTATACTCCAACACCTGAAACAGCGCCATTGCACCATCCAACCCGGTACCCGCCCCAACAGCTGGAGCCCCGATTCCGTGAACACTCGGGTCAAGTAACTGCCACGTCCTCGCATAAAGCGGCAAACCCATCACCACCTTCTTAGGAATAACCCCGCCCCGGATCCAGGACCGTAACCCATAGTCCACGCTAGCATTACTTTTCGGGTTAAAGAGCCCAGCAGGAGGCCCAGTGCGGTTACTCCACGGCCCATTAAGATCGTAACTCATAACATTGATCCAATCTAAATTATCGTTAATGGAACCCACCGGGTATCGCAACGACGCCGTTTTGGAGAGAAAGTAATCGACGGAGAAGTACACGGCGGCGGTGAGGAGGAGAGGTTTCCGGGAAGTGGCGGAGGCCTCGGAGGCGATGGCGGCGCGCCACTCTCTGAAGAGCTGTCCGAGGTCGTTCATTTCGTCCGCGGTGCGAGGGAACTCCCAATCAAGGTCAACGCCGTGGAAGCCGAAGGCGCGTGCGACGGCAATGGTGGAGTTGATGAAAGCAGCACGGGCGGCGGCGTTGGAGGCAATGGCGGCAAAGAGGTCGGAGCTGGAGTTAGCGCCGCCGATAGAGATGAGAGGGGCGACGGAGGGGCGGAGGGTGGCGGTGAACGTGGCGAGGGTTGCGGCGGTGGAGTTTGGAACGTGGAGTTGGTAGGTGGCGTTGTTGGGTGCAAGGAAAGCATAGTAAACGTGAGTGAAGAGTGATGTGTTTATGGCCTGAGGAGGGAAAAGTGGTTGTTGAAGCCAATATATGGCTTTGATGTCAGAAGTGGATCTTGTAACGGTTATGAGAAAGAAAAATGGTAAAAACAGAAAACGCAACATGTTGATGAAGAAACTTTGGTTTTTGAAGTTCTTGAAGAATGGAACCTGTATAAATAGTGTGAAGAGAATGTTAATGGATTCTCTTGCCGTCCAAACAACTACAACAATAACCTCTTTCTGCACTTCATGCTTCAATGTCAACTCACTTCATTTTATTTTCCAACTTCTGTATCATAAATATTCAACTATAGCCAGTTTAATAAATGCTTGTAAAAATACGTAATTATAAATTTATTGCAATATATGTCCAAATAATAGTTATAATTAAGGTGCTAAAAGATTACCAGTTGTGAGGGATAATAACTTTTTACACAATATTTTGTGATTAAAAGTAAGATAAAAAAAAACTTTAGCATTGTAAATTGTACGTATTCATAAAAAATAATAATTATAGGATTAGTTTATGTTCTCTACACTTTTATTTGGATTCCCCTTATTGTGGGTGTCCTTTGTAATAGAGGAGGAGGTGAATGAATAAAAAATATAGAATTACTATATTTGACTTGTAAGGGTAGCCCTTGGGAGTGTCACAAGTGACCATTCAATTCCTAAATTTAAATTAATCATACAGTATAAAATTTGAGGTAAAAAATTACTAAAACATTTAATCGTTAGCTGGCTTACATGTAACTTCGGATTAACCAATTCTATATAAATATATATTTTTAATTTTTAATTTATTTTTATGGGAAAGCTAACATTTGTGGCCAGGGACGATGAACTTTTGAATACTCTACAACACAATTTAACACCTATAATTTTCAAAATATAAGATTCAAACTATATATATATATATATATATATATATATATATATTATAAACTACATATTTGTATTCACATTTTCATTATATTAAAATTTATATAATATAGTGTTCTTACAAGAACAGATTTATCTGTGAGTATTTTTTATAAAATTATGTGTTAAATTATGTGTCGTTTAAATTACAATATAAAAAAAAGTTGTATCCAAAATCTTCTATAAAATAAGTTAAGAAAATATAATAATAAGAATCCGCTATTACCTAATTCCTTTTACTTTTTAATTAGTAGTATAGAAAAAATACTTGATAAGTTAAATTCATAAAAGAAGAAAGACAAAATGTGAATATGAAATAAACTATTTTTATGTATAAAGGAGAATAGAAACTTCTATATTAATTTATTTTATTTTTTTAAAAACTATGTTTGTCCTATAACATTATATCCAAATTATGTTCGACCATATCTGATTAGAATTGTTAAAGTAAAACTTTGAGAACTGTTTTTTTTTTTATCACATGGCTAACCCATATATAAACCATTAAATTTAGTAAACAAAATCAAATTTATATACTAATAAATATTCAGTGTAACAAAAAAGTGTCTGAATTATTCAAGAACATCAAACCTGAGCTCTTTCTCTTTCTCCAGTCTTAAAATCCAAATTTAGATTATTATAATGTTGTTTAATATTAATGGATTTAATATGACGAAGTTGATTTTACTATTATTTTTTAGTACGTTAACAAAAATCTTGAGACTTATATTTTGTTTAAGAATTTTATTTTATAATCATTTAAAAATTTAAGAATTAGTGACAAATTATTATTCAATTTTGTTATTTTTTTAAAAGATATATACTTTTATTTTAAAATATAATTTTTCATTCATTAAATTTTTATAGTAACATTTCGTGTCTAGACCAAAAGGTCATTATAAATAGGATGATAAGGATGTTAAACCCAAAAGGTAAGTAGAGTAAATTTCTCTAATAATTTTATAAAACTGATTCTGACTTTGACATCATCAGAGCGTCTTATCTTGCAGGTACACACATTCACCCGATAGAGGAGACCAAGATAGTGGACCGAACCCAAATAAGTGAGTTTACCAATTGTCTAAGCTCAATCCTAAATCAAAAGAACAATAGACCGAAAGTCCAATCCAAAGAGAAAAGATAAAGAAGTCAATAGGTTCCGAAGAAATGAGTTTTGTTTATAGGGCATGGTAGGAACACCTTTTATTTTAATTTATATTTTAATTTTTTTATATCAAATTATTTCACACATAAATTAAATTATTTTTTAAATATTTTTTTCTATTAAATTAATCAAATCAATTAAAATCTTTTCACTTATTTTCATTCACTTTCCTCTGTTTCTTTAATTCCTCACTTTTTACTCTCTTTTTGTTCACTTTTTTTTTTTCTTTTCCATTCTTCTTACCATTCAAACAAAGCCTTATTTTTATATGTAATTCTAAATCTCCTTCCACCAGCAAAATAAGAAAGTGAATGGAATTTAACTCGAAGTACACTTCACCACATGCTCCATGGAAGAAAATGTGAAGTTCCTTTCTGAAAATTTCACCCAAACAGGTAAAGTAAAAATAAACTAATATTATGAGTTCGTTATGTTTTAAAGTATAATTTATAATGAAAAACATTGTTTTGAATACCAGTGCTTGTATACTTCCTAATCCTGACCTTTGTTCAACACTTAATACTCAAATTCGTTCAATAGGTGCAGTCAATTTGCAGAGAAGATGCGATGATGATTTTCCAATTATAAAACCACTATCACTTTGATTGTTAGTGAAGGAGTTACCAACACTTAATAGAATTATTTGTGCTAATAGGACTCCATAATCATGAACCTACTTTATAAAATAAGTTTACCATGTTAAAATCAAGATACGCGCATTTAATAAAAATTATTACATTCAATTACCGTATATTAAATAATTATTACATTCAATTACCGTATATTGATTCTTGAAGCGTAGTGTCTTTTCCTGGTATCCATCATCTTTGACTAAGACTGAGGACCAAAGGCAAAGACTAGACCCATCAAGAATTGACGATAGAAGACCTTCGATACCTTACCAGAACGTGTAAGAACATCACTAAAATTACTTACAAAATCATATGCATGTAATTTTAAAAACAAAAATTAATCGTCACTATAACTTTGTGAGTTTAGAATTAGTGATGAAACCTGGTAGGCTTAACAGAGTCGAACAAAAGTTACACGCTTGAGAAGTACTAGAATGTCCTACTCCATCATCTTGGTGCCAGTTGAGAAATTGTAACATCATTGATTGAATAAAATTTGATCCCGCTGTGAGATGTTTCTTCCTCATCTCCACGTTTCTGAACTGAAAAGGCAGGCATTTTGGGAGTACCAATGACTGCACCATCATTCTTCAGCAGTGAATCAACTTCCAACATGGAAGGTCTATCTGCAGAGTTCTCTTGAACGCACAGCAGAGCTACCTGCATGCATCTCATGATTTTACAAGGAGATGCTGTATCATCCAATGAAGGGTCAACAAACTCCACACCTCTTCCTTCCCTCCACAACCCATATGCCTGAAATAATAAAGCACATGACTTAGTTCAACATCAAGCAAACCAAGAATAAATCATAAAGTAAATAGAACAGTCATAGAGAAAAAATGAGATAACTTACATATTCCAAAAGGGTCATATTTTCATGCATGCCATAATAACATGAAGTCCTCTTTCCGCTTATGATTTGCAAGAGAAGAACTCCAAAACTATAAACATCGTACTTGGTTGAGTATATGCCTTTTCTCACGTACTCAGGAGGTACATACCCACTGCAAAGCCAACAGGAAGTGATCAGAGACAAAAAAGGAACATCCACAATACATGATCATTGCTAATTCACTTACTATGTTCCAACTATCCTTTCTGTGTTTGCTTCAAGGTCATACTTTCTGAAAATTCTAGCCATACCAAAATCGGATATCTTTGGATTCATATTTTCATCTAGCAAAACATTACTAGCTTTAAGATCTCGGTGAATTATAGTAAAATTTGAGTACTCTTGGAGATAAAGAAGGCCTTGAGTAACGCCTTCAATGATATTCACACGCTTGTTCCAGTCTAAAAGAATTGATTTCGTTGGATCTGCATCAAGTTCAACCCTGAATTATTACTCACATAAACGTGTAGCTGATATGATTGCTAAGTTGAAGTTTAATTGAGCTTAGCAGTAGGTTAAGAAGCTTAGAAGAAATGTAACAGCTTAAATGAGGGACAAGTGATGTAGCAACTGACCAAAGAGGAAATTATCTAAGCTTTTGTTTTGCAGGTATTCATAGATCAGAATCTTCTCATCCCTTTTTGTGCAGTAACCCAGAAGTCTAACTAAATTCACATGTTGTAGTCTTGCTGTAAGTGCGATTTCATTCTTGAACTCTTCAGGGCCTTGATTTGAGGTTTCTGAGAGTCTTTTCACAGCTATTTCCTGACCCTTCCGTAATTTGCCCTGACAGAATAAAGTCCTAACTTAGTCATCCAAGAACTAAATGTCAAGATGTACATACAACAGAAAACCATAATATTGCATACATTATACATGATATATATATATATATATATATATATATAATATTGGAAATATGTACTTAATATCTTTTATTTAAATTAATTTTTAAAAAAAATTCAGTTTTTTATAGTATCTTTAACATAAAGATAAAAATATATTTATTACCAATTTTTATATGGACGAAAAACACTGTTATCTCTAAATTTATTGTGGCAGATGTTAAAAAAATGTTGTCATTACAGCTAAAGGGAGGTTTGCATAACCAGAGACTGAATTGTTTGAACAATTTAATACCTACAAAAGCATGTAAAGAATACACCATCACTATCTTACCACAGAAATAATGGCTTTAACTTTCAGTTCAGATATTCTAATTGCACGAAGCATATTTCATTAACAGATGAATTTCCAAATCTTACCTTGTACACTGTGCCAAATCCACCCTCTCCAAGCCTATTATCTTTTGAGAAGTTATTTGTTGCCACTTTAATAGTGAGATAGCTGAATATTGTCAAATCAGAACCATTTGCATCGATATCCTTTTCTGCTCCTGGTAAATATCTCAGTTTATACAATATTTTGGTAACAGTGGCTACTGTGCCTGCCAAAATGGTAGGACATAAATCAGAGGAAAGATTTATATGTTCCAGTCTCTTTATAGATAACTCAATTTTTTCCTCCTCATTACATCCTTACCTCTGTGGTAGTAGCAGAATACAATTCCCAACAGAAGCACCAAAGTCAAAGTAGCAAGCAGAACAATTATTAGCAACCTCTTCTTGTGATGATCTTCAATTTCTTCATCTACAGCTTGAGCTGAAGGATTATTTTGTAAAGGAAGTGATGCATATGATATGTTATTTCAAAAACTAAGACCAATATTTTATGCATAACAATATACTTATATAAATTGTTCTGTAACTCACCTGCCCCTCTTGAAAGTTCCCAATTTTCGTCATTGCCTACTTGGAACACGTTGTAACCAAGTAGCCCATTTTCCTTTGCATAAGAAACTTTGGCCCTGATGACCTCCACATCATCAAAATTAACCCAAGTGGTGGACGCAACACAAAACTGGTTCACCACACAACTTGCATTGTAATGTGAAACAACTCCATTTCCAAAGGATTTAATGTAACTCTTTATCAACTTATAAGCCATGGAACCATCCATTGTGACGGCTGGTCCCGAAGCTGGGGTTCCCACGCCACTGTTTGGTGCAGGAGTCACAAGTTTCCACGCATATCCATGATAAGGCAACCCAATTAATAGCTTCTTAGACGAGAACCCCCTCCTCCTCCACTCTCTGATGCCAGAATCAGTGTTTTTCCAATCAGATGAACCATACAGAGCCGCATGAAAAGCCGTGACATTGTCCATCTTAGGGAGATAGTAATCATAAGCCACAAAGTGCACCCAATCTAAATTCTCCTGCATTGAATCGAAGGGGTAACTCAAGGTGTCCGAAGCCTTAAGGTAGTAACCTGCCATCACCAACAACAGCTCTGGCTTGGTAGAGTTTCTTGCCTCAGAAGTTATTGCAGCACGCCACTCCTTCAAAAGGGTTCCAAAATTGGTAACCTGGGAACTTGGCCACGCCCCAGTAAGGTCTATACCGTGAAAGCCATAGAACCTGGCTGTTCTGATGGAAGAATCAATGAAAAGCTTCCTGTAAGAAGATTGATTTAGCATTGAGTTGAACACCGAAGAGTCCCTCTTGCCACCCCAGATGGATAAAAGCGTTGAAACAGATGGGTTTTGGAGCTTCACCGTGTTGGTGAAGGTGGAGAACTTTTGCTCCTCCGAAGAGTTGATGGAGATGTTGTAGGTGGTGGAGTTTATGAAGGCAAAAGCGCATAAGAGGTGAGTGAAAAGCGTGGCTTTGATGTCTGAAGCAGAAATTTCACTGCCAGAATAGTAATAACCGGCTTTCACCCAGGAAGGGTTATCTGCAAAGGAGTGAGATTTGAAAGAGATGAAGATGAGATAGACAGTGAAGAAAACGATGACATTAGAAGGCATCTTAATAATGTTCAGAATTGAAAAGTGATGAAGAAAATTTTTATTTATGTGTTGTCAGGTTCTTCTGACACTAGCACCGCTCTCTTTTCTTCATTTTTTTTTTGGAAATTAAGAATATTGACTTCATCATCACCATCACCAACAACAGTACTGTTACTAACTTTTTCACACTTTTTCACATTGGAGAAAACTACGGGACTCCATTGTAGCGTAAAAAGAACAATAATGAAGGTTCTAAAATAAGTTACAATACAATTGTAGAGTGAATGCGTGTTGAAGACGTGAAGCTACTTATTTCGTAACCGTTTAAATTCAACCAAGACCAGAAAACAATTTCATTTTTTCTTGTTTTTTTCTCTCTGTCTCCACCACTGTTCACAAAACTGTCTTAGGTATTTCATTAGCAGAAATTAGTACATAAAATATAGATAACTTTATTTCACATATATATATTATTAATTTAATATTACACTTATTTATTATTGTTTTAATTATTGAATTCATTTTTTATTTTTAATAAAATGTTTTTTTACTGAAAAACTATAACTATTTAAAATTATAATGAGAAAATACTTTTTTACACAAATATGATTTGAAAACTGATTTCATTGCAGAAATTAAATTTCAAATCATGGTACAAGATAAAAGAAAAGTAAAAACTCAACTTGCTAAACCTGTAACATGATTGATGGTGAATAGAAAATAAAGTAATTTATAATTTTTCTTCTTTTAGATACAAAAACATACCAGCACGTGATGGTTAAAATACAGGAAAAGAGACAAGAAAGAGAAGATGCAGGGAAGCTTTGAAGAAACTATACTTTTGGCATTGAATTTATGAGTACATTCCAATTCCAGTAGGGTTCTATGCCTGAAATCTGAAATAGTGATTTGATGATATTAAGTAGGAGAATTGAAGAAATATGAGGGTTAGAGAATTTGAGTGGGACAAGTAATTAGTTGTTAAAGGAAAAATTGGCTATGTTTCTGTTTCGAGGAATGCGTACATTGTTTGTCTTTCTTAATTTGTAGGAAAATGTTTCCATCTCATTCACCTTTTTCCTCCCAACTATAGTCAAACCAGTCTAAAGAACCACCTGCGACTCTATTCCACCTAAATTTATGTAAAGTTCAACATCACACATCAATTCAAAATAAAAACTATATAATATATAAGTAATAATAAACTTTATTTTATAAATATAAACATGAATAATTTAAAAATATAAATGTAAAAGTAAACATAAATTTATACAAAAATGTATACTTCAAAATCTAATATTCTCTTTATAGATAATTATAAACGTAATCATGATTACATGTTAATTACCTTCCTCGATGACCCAGTTCAAAAAGTGTGAGAGATAGCAATCTCAAATTTTATGTTATGATCAATGGTTTTTTCTACCTGCCTACCATTTCAGTTTCAGTGACGACTCCACCATCGACTGAAATATTTTGTAACGGTTGCCACTCATTTACATCATCATCTTTGTCTTGCACTCTTGAAAATGCTGGTTTTTTGGGGATGGCTTGAGATTTGTTTTCGTTTCTCAGCATTGAACAAACTTCTAGCATTGAAGGCCTATCACTTGCATGTTCTTGGACGCATAACAAACCAATTTCCATGCATCTCACTAGTTTGCACTCTGAACATGCATCATCAAGTAAATCATCCATCAGCTCCATACCCTTTCCTTCTTTCCATAACTCATATGCCTGCATGCACCCATTTCACACTAAATAAAACATCCCAATGAATCAAATAACTATCTTCAAGAATCTAAAACAAATAATAAAGAACACAAAAATTTCAGCAATTGTTACTTACATACTCCAAGAGCCTTAAATCTTCGTTCTCTCTGTACAAACCATGTGTCTTCTTGCCACTTATAATCTGTAGAAGTAGCACTCCAAAGCTATATACATCAGATTTAGTGGAGTACACACCTTCTCTAACGTATTCAGGAGGAACATAACCACTGCATCACAAAATTGGAAGAACTAAGTAACTTGCTGCTAAATATGTTAATTTATGATCAGAGGTCAGAATTCTCACTATGTTCCCACAATCTTGCTAGTATTTGCCTCTTGTTCATTTTTTGTGAATATTCTTGCCATCCCAAAGTCTGAAATCTTTGGCTTCATCTCTGCGTCTAATAAAATATTGCTAGCTTTTATGTCTCTATGAATTATGGTGAATCTCGAATATTCTTGAAGATAAAGAAGACCTTGCGTAACTCCCTCAATGATATCAACGCGCTTATTCCAATCTAACAAACGTCGTCCCATAGGATCTGTGTGGAATTTCATATGACAGAAGGTTAAAAAAGAATCATACTATTCAACATATCGATATGCAAAACTACAAATGAAGTAAATTTCTATAATGGCACATTTAAAAGTTTACATCTCAATGATATCACAGTCACTTAGAGTTTGTCCGAGTTTCTTGGGTTTATTAGTTCATTTGTTATCAAATCATTCATAAATATATAGTTTCACACCTAAGTTGAATGATCTTGATATGAGATAATGCATTCTTAGATTAAAGATATTTCATATTATATAAGGGAATGTAAATATGAGTGGATGTTATAACGTTTAGTTAGACTACCAAAATCATCTATATATTAAGTTTTTCTATCCCTTTCACAATTAAGCTTTAGCTTGAAGAGAGATGCAGGTATAATATTTGAAGCATATATATAGAGTTTAAAAGTTGTAAAGAAAATCAAACCAAAAAGGTAGAAGTCCAAGCTTTTATTAGGCAAGTACTCATACACCAGCATCTGCTCCCCTCGTTCAGTGCAGAAACCTAACAATCGGACAAGATTAACATGTTGTAGCTTTGCTGTTAGTGTTACCTCAGTTTTGAATTCCTCGAATCCCTGTGTAGAAGCTTTTGATAACTTTTTTACGGCTATTTCCTCACCATCAGGTAGGATGCCCTGAAAGAACAACACTGTTAGGATCTTCATCTGAAAAGGCACTCCACAGGAACATCATTTTACCAACCTTGTAAACAGGGCCATAACCACCTTGTCCGATCTTATTTTGATGTGAAAATTCATTTGTAGCTGCTTTAATATCAGAAAATCTATAGACATGTAAATCTGCACCATTCCCGTGAAAAGGTTCTGCAGCTTTTTTATTGTTCAAGATTTTAGTCCAAGAACGTTTGCCAGCATTCAGTACTGTCCCTACATATTTAACAAGTGGTAATTTTCTTTATCAATGGACATTTTGATATCAATCTAAAATCGCAAATCAGCATAGCTATTAGTGGAAAAATTTACCAGCTGTTCTGAATATTCTCTTCTTTTGGAAGTAGAATGTGATACCTAATATAAGAATAACAGAAGCAGCTACACTCAAAATTATCACTAACAATTTCCATTCTTCCTCTTTACCGTCGTCATCAATCTGTTCAGCTGAGAACATAGCATCTAAGTTATATTTCAAACAATATATCTTGAAAGTAAAGATCATTCATGTTCAAATTTACAGCATTGATTAATTTTTACTTTTTATTATCAAAATCATGTTATTTTTTAAAATATTATAAAGTTAAGAAAGTCATACTAAAGTGTCATAATTTCATTTCGTTCTATCATGTCAAAGTGAAACCATTTTAGTTCAAGATGATTACATAAAAGTCATATTATCTTAACACATATAATAAAATCATGTTAGATTGATACGATTTTTCAAATTTTATAAAAGTAATTCATTTTAATAAAAAGAATAAAAATTAATCACATAATAATAAAAAAAACTATATATATATATTAAAAATTATTAGGGTGAATTATAGTAACTATATATATAATTATTGATTGTTGTTAATATCAATCAAATTGTTTACCATCTTGTTTATTTACTTTTAGTCATATATCAAGAAAAATGAATAAATTTACTTGTGACTCAAGGTGGAAAATGGTGAATAACAAGCTAGCAAGCTAGCTCTATTAATAACTTGTGATTCGAGGTTAATCTTATTAAAAAACTCAATAATGCCATAAAATTATTGACTAAATTGATATTCACAATTATATTTATTTTGTTCAGTACATAGAACTGTCATATTTTGTTATGCAATGCTATCCATCGAATTAGTATTAATTGTTTATACTATTAAAAAAATATTAAATAAAAATTAATTTTAGAGATTAAAAATAATTAGTTACTATATTGATTAAATTAGATATTAATTTAAAAATTATTTTATAAATTTAGAAATTAATTTAGATATTAATGATTTTTTTAGTCTCTAAAATAATATTTAATGAGTAAATTTTTTAGTCTTTAAAATTATTTTTTATTTAACAATTTTTTTTAAGTGTTGGGTTGGGTTGATTTAATAACCTTTTTATAACCATAATTGTAATCAATGCAAAAAAATTAAAATTAAAATAAAATAAATTTAAAAATAAATTCAAAAATGTGAAGGAAAGTACTTATTCTGGTATGATATAATGTTACTTTAGTGAAAAATCTTATAAAAGTGAGATATCGTAATTAAGATATCAATTAGAATACTTTTTTTTTTTTTATCGCCATCTCAATTTGAAGATAACTTACTCTAATTTAAAATTTTCCTCATTTCTCTCTTATAAAAAAAACTAAATGAAATACTAAAAATTCCGCTTCCTTTTCTTTAGAAATATTCGAAGGGGTCTTGTTTAATATATAAAAGACAGAAAATTAAATTAAAAAATTATAATTATATCTTTGTTTGCTTTTTTTAATCTGAATAATTATATCTTTGTAATAAAATACAAATAAAAAATAGAATTAAAAAAAAAACTTTTCTTTCAATTTTTGAATTAAATAAAATATTTTTATAAAAAAAATCATCACACATGGCCTAACATTTGACTAAACGAACTAACTCAGCACATTTTGGTCCAGCATGTCAGAAACGAGACAGGATATGATCTCCTAAGGTTAGATGGACTGGAAATCTTGATCCTATTAATTTTTATTTTATTTTATTTTTATTTTAAATTTTGTTTTTATTTCTAACTTTTATATTAATGTATATATATATATATATCATTAAAACATATTTACTAATATAAATAATTTTTAACTCTTTAATTAGATAAATTTAAAAATATTATTTTTACATATTAAATTACTTTATTATAGTTAATAATTAAAACTTCCTTTTATAAGTATTAATAATTTATGCTACAATATTATTGCAAATTTTCATATTTCAACTAGTATATGTTTTTTCTAATTTTAAGATAAACACATTCTTATTTTTATGTTATCAATAAATAAAACACATAATTCTTATTTTATTTATTTTTATACTTAAAATCACATTTAAATGTAATAAATTTAATCATACTTTTTTTATAAATATTTATAATTTTTTATTAAAATAGTATTTTTTGTCAGTATAGTTTTTTTATATTTTATAATAAATTTATAATTAAGTAAAAATATTTTTTTTTCATTTTCTTTTTTATTTTTATGCTTTAAAATTTAAGTTTTAATTTGAATACTTGTTATTTAAGTTTCATTTAATATATATATTATTTTTAAATAAAATAATATAGGTAAGTATCACTTTATTAAAAAAAATAAGAGATGGGTATAATTTTATTAAAAATACAAGTTATCAAGTGTCTTGTAATAACAAAAATAAAAGTAATTGTTTTTTAACAAAAAAATTAAAAAATATAATTTTTTATTTTAAAATTAGAAAAAGTGTAAATCACGATCTTAGCAAAAATAAATTTATCATTCCTTTGAATTTATTAATTACCTTACGAGGTGGTTAATTGTATACACACAAGAAAAAATTAATTTTAAAAACAATAAATAATTAATTAGCAATAAATTTATACTACTTTATAAATTAAAAAATTATAATATCTAAAATATTTACTATTATTATTAAAAATTTATAAAATATCTAACATTAGTTATTAAGATTTTAATCATTAACTATTTTAATTTTAAATTAATAGTTATAATTTATAAGTAATTAACTGAAAGAAAATCAAAAATAGAAACTAATTTTAAATAAAAAAATAATAATTAACTGACTAAATTAGATACTGTTTTAGAAACTAAACAAAAATTAGTTTCTAAATTAGTTGAAATTATTGTTAAATAGTTTCTAAATTGATATCTAATGAGAGGTTTTAACTACCAATTATTTAGATAATTTAGTAGAAAAACCTTGATTATTAATTAAATATCAATTTAAAAATCATTTTACAGTAATTAAAACTAATTTAAAAATTAAAAATATTTAGTCAAATTGACTAAAGTATTATAAAAAGACTTTCATTTAGGTATCACTATCTAAAGTATTAATCTCTTAAGAAGTTTATGCTAATTATTATGAAAAGGCAATAATTTGTGAGACTAGTCAAATTGAGTTTGCAGGCAGACTTTGTTGAAACCTCAGAACTAGCAAAAAACCAAAACAAAACTAGGACTAAGAAAGAAATATTTAGAGTGTGTTGGTGGTGTTGTGTACCTGCTGAGCGAGAAAGTGTCCAATTGTGGTCATCCTGAGAAATTTGCCACACATAGTAACCAAGTAACCCCATATCTCTGGCGTATTTCACCTTCCTCTGAACAGCCTCAACATCGTCATAGCCAATCCAGGTCCATCCAAATGTGCAGTAATTTGTAACATAACTGTCATTGTAATGTACTGCAGCCCCATTTTGGCCAATATTATCTTTTATGTCCTTGTAGCTTATGGCTCCTTGGTCCGTGGAATCTGCTGGACCAGTTGCAGCTGCACCTATCGTGTTGCTTTCTGGATTTTGGAGTTTCCACGCATATCCAAAGAAAGGCAAACCCAAAATCAACTTGTTAGCACCTAGTCCCTTCCCAATCCATGCCCTGATGTAATAGTCTGTGTTGATGTAACTAACATGAGAGTCAAATAGAGCTGAGGGTGCAGCAGTGAAGTTTTGTGTCACGGGTGTACGGTAAGAGTATGTATTAACATGTACCCAGTTGAGGTTACTTCTGATTGAATCCACTGGGTAGGTCCCATTATTCAAATCTGGTGAAGCTTGAACTGCAGCAGTAAGGATGAGTTCTGGGAGTGAAGAAGAGTTGGCTTGAGCATCAGATTTTGCAGCAACTCGCCACTCCTGGAAGAAGTGTCCGAGGTTGTCTGAATCCGAGGATGTTTGGATGGTGGACCAGGAAAGGTCGAGGCCCTGAAAGCCGTAAAGCCTGGCCATTGCAATGGAAGATTGGATGAAGGGTTTTCTTGAAGAAGCGTTGGTGAGCATGGAATGGATGGCGTCGTTGCTTTGGTCTCCGCCAGTGGAGAGAAGTGTGGTGATGGAAGGGTTATTGAGTTTGACAGTGTTCGTGAAAGTGGAGAAGCTTTGGTGGTCTTTTGAGGGGAGGGAGATTTGGAAGGTGGATGTGTTGACTTGTGCGAAAGCGCATATGAGGTGAGTGTAGAGCGCAGAGTTTATATCAGATACGGCAAAGTCGCTGCCGCTATACCAGTAACCGATTTTCAGCCATGAATCAGAAGCTTCTTCTGACATCACCGAGCACATTAAAATGTGAAAGGAGAGAAGGAGAAAAACTTTTCCGGAAGACATTATTGTGTCCGACCTTTTGGGTTTCCTTGGAGAAATTCATGTCAGAAAAAGCACATCATAAAAGGAGAGAAATTAACGTGTGGACCCAGAATATATTTATCATCTTGTCACTCGGATAAACAAAGAGTCGTACGTTGAAATGGGGGATAGAGGGAAATTGGTTTCGGTGACATCGTAAGTTCAAAATAGAATAAAAACCAGAATGAGTTGTGAGCTACGAAATTTAAAATAAAATAAAAAATAATACATCACATCAATTTTTATAGTAACAACTTATATATTATAATTTGTTATGTTAAGAATTATATATTTTATATCGGTTAAGTTATCTAATCGATATAATATATGGTTTATATTTAAAAAAAAAAAAAAAAAATTTTCATAAAGAGTGGATGGTCATAAACGTCACAAAAGTGATCACTTACACGCATCCGGATAATCAATTTTGCTGGTGTCAATATAGGTAGAGGAGCTTGTGGTTGGGTAACCAATTCTAGTAGGATGGGTGCCATGGGTGTAATGACGAAATTGAAAGTGATTGAGGAGTAAGGACGAGTTTTTAATGTTGTGGAGGTGATGCAGGAGTAATTCCTGACTCATTTGAGACACTTGTAAAGAGTTGGTGGCCATAAACATAACACAGGTAACCACTTACACATGGGTAACCACTTTGGCCGTGATTTTACATGAAGTTGTGCCATATATTACACCTGTTGACTCGAGTAATCGGTGTAATATAGGGTCACTTCTAATTATGAGGGAAACCAATGACGTTGAACACTTGAACAACAAACAAAGAAGCAGTGACAACCGCATAAGAAAGATGTTTATGGTTCGTGTTTCGTTTGTTCTACTGCTTAGTCCATGCTTCCCGCGACTTCTTTCTCCATCCCTTCGACGAGGCCGTTACTTCTTTCTCTCGTTCGACCTTCCCTTTTGTTCGAAACTTTCCCACTTTTGCATCCATACTCAAATGTTAAAATTTTACACTCTTATAAAACTGTCTTCAGTGGCACATATCACTTCCATCAAAATTACAAAAAATATACTGCCACATCCTCACCCAATGTCATGTTGTCAAGTCTGTATTAGTGGATTTGTATTTGTACAAGGGTTGGGACACCCTTGATGTATTCCATTAATTTCATTTATTCCGATAAAAAAAAGTCTATATTAATTGACTCAGTGTTAACAAAACATTTTCGATAAATAAATTAGCAACCGTATGTCTCTTTAAATTTTTAATAATATATATTTTTATTGTATCCCTAATTCTTACCGCACTTTTTAAAGTTTACACGTGTATTATGTTAAGTGAAGAGAGAAATGGATAAAATAAGAAACTTGATAATTATCTTATTAAAACGAAATTTTTTATTATATTCCTTAATTTCTCAAAAATATTAAAAAAATGAATGGATAGAATATTACGAAATTAGGAATAGTTTAATTTTGTATTTATGATATCAAACTTGTATTTTGTAATAAAAATTGAAATTTACAAACAATCAGTTATATCTTAACTGTCTATAACGCAAACTTATTATCTTTCTAATCAAAGGTTAATTGATTTACTTCATTCAAACTGGTTGAATAATTATTATGACCTGTTTCAACCTTCTTTGCCGACCAAAAAAAAAGACCTGTTTCAACCTTAATATTATTATAAAATAGGAGTTCACATTAGATAAAAAAAATCATTAACCAACAGGTTTGAAAACATTTTATATAAAACCAATTTATAAATTCATACCTAGAAAGCAATAATGGAGAAATTTAAATGTATGTAGACCACATTACAGTATAACAAATAAGGCAATGAAATATCTTTAAATCTGTAACCATTGGATGAACTTGACCAAGACCTGGTAAATTTAAATTATATGGTTGGCAAATAGACTAAATGGAAGAAATAAAGTTATAAAATTTGGCTGGTCAATGGTTGTTACAGATTAATTTAGTTTATTTTGTATTAAAAGAAAAGTAAAACATGTCATAATAATTATTCAATCAGTTTGAATCAAGTAAACCAATTAACATTTCTTAAAAAGAAAATAAAATATATGGTAGTTTAATATGGTTGCATTAGCTTTTCAAACTTGTGACGTGTAAAACATAACGTGCACATAGCTTAACATAACGTGCTGGCCCAGTAGTGGCTTAATTATGCTGCAGATAACCACATGCAGGGGTCAAGCTGCCATCTAAAGGGTGTTGGTTTCTTGGTTATACCATCAAGCTCCTTTGTTTATGCAGACCAACAAGCTCCTTTGTTTTGGTGGTGTGATAATTGGTGGTTTGCAGTTCAAGAAGCTGGTGTTGAAGAATGCATATGCTGATGCAGATTTGGCAAGAAGAAGTGTGAAGAGAGAGGAAGGTAAAGGGTAAAAGAGTAAAACAAAGTGAGAGTTTGAGAAAAGGAAAAATGTATATGAAATATCCATATCAAAGATTACAATTACAAGTATATATAAAGGAGTTATAACAAATAGGTGGTTACAACAGAAAAGACTAAAAAGCACTGAGATATATTATCCCTTTACATCATCCCCCTTAAACTTGTGGTGGAGATGTGTTCCACCATAAGTTTACTCCTAAAATTAAAAAAGGATGCTCCTAAAACAGGTTTAGTGAAAATATCTGCTACTTGATATTGACTAGGAATGTGCACCAGATGAATGTGTTTTTGTTGAACTTTCTCTCTGACAAAGTGTAAATCTAATTCAAAATGCTTAGTCTTGGAGTGCATGACAGGATTGGCAGCCATAAGAACATCTCCTAGATTATCAGAGTATATTGTAGGAGGAGAGAAAACTTGTCGGAGTTCTGTTAGAAGGGATTGAATCCATAACAACTCGGCGAGAACAACAACAACACTTCGATACTCATCTTTTGTAGTGCTCCGAGAGAGATAAGATTCTTTCCCAAGTAGACACAGTAGCCAGTTGTGGAGCGTCTATCATCCAAATCAGTTTCCCAATCAGCATCACTGAAACCCATTATGGATGATGTAGAATTGGGATGAAGATGGAGACCATGCGCAATGGTGCCAGCAACATATCTTAGAATCCGTTTCACAGCTTTCCAGTGGTGTTCTTGAGGAGCATGCATGAACTGACAGACTTTGTTCATAGAAAAAGCAAGTTCAGGACGTGTGATAGTGAGATATTGAACTGCTCCAACAGTAGATCTATAAACAGTGGGATCTGGAACGGCTGTGCTACCATCTTTAGTTAACCGCAAAGAAGAAATCATTGGTGTGGGATGGGATTTGGCATGAAGCATATCAGTTTGCAGCAGAAGATCATTTGCATATTTTTCCTGAGACAAGAATACCATCTGGTAGTGATGAAACCTGAACACCAAGAAAATAATGCAATATTCCAAGATCTTTTAAAGGAAAAACAGTTTGTAGGGCAGAAATAAATTTTTGAATTACATTAGATGAGTTACCAGTAATAAGAATGTCATCAACATAGACAAGAATGAGTAAGACATTACCATCCTAGAACTTTATGAACAGAGAATAATCACTTTTAGAAGATTGAAAACCCATATGTGTAAGAGTGTGATGAAGCTTCTGAAACCAGGACCGAGGAGTTTGTTTTAGACCATATATAGCTTTGTTCAGTTTGCATACATGTTCTTGTAAGTCTCCATGCAATAAAGCATTGTCAATGTCTATTTGATGTAGTGGCCAATTGTGGGAAACAGCTAAAACAAGAACAATTCGAATTGTTGTAGGTCGAACAACAAGGCTGAATGTGTCACTATAATCCAGACCAGGAACCTGAGTAAAGCCTTTTGCTACAAGGCGTGCTTTGTTGCGATGAAAAGTCCCATCAGCATGCAACTTGCGTTTGAAAATCCACTTGCACC